>JAEEGL014362366.1_pt1 | contig 72450 bp, 62 predicted proteins | sample 9134231 | NCBI WGS metagenome assembly JAEEGL01 (sample SAMN16246548, study PRJNA631951) | gut metagenome | biome: gut microbiome; feature: rumen; material: fiber-attached | host: Bos | place: Iran: Karaj | collected 2018-10 | reverse complement strand
TTAATTATTTTTAACTTATCTTCTTTTGACCAATATCTATTTGGTTCTTTTCTTATCCTTGACATATCATCCCTCCAATTTTATTATAACAAAAAAATGTAGACCGTTTTTATGTGTCTACATTTATCTTACAACTTCAATATAAATATTAGTGTTTTTCTATTCACAAGTATTATTCCTAAAAAATACTAAAATTCCTCTATAGTATATCCTGTTGTTTTACTATATTGCTTTCTCAAAAACGTATTATTATTAACATTATTTAGAACTATTACATTTTTGCTAATTATTCACTTTCGTAAACAGTAGGTATTTCAATTTCAAACATCTTTTTATCTTATGATTAAATTACATTTATTTATAAAAGTGTCAACCAATAGTTTAATTATTTGTTTAACAAATTGACAGTATACTTTTAGTAGGCGTATTCTTAAATTGGAGGTAGATTATGGATAACGAAAGATGGTTGATAATAAGCAGTAATGATTTGATTGGAGATAATTTTCACAAGATTATTGATAATTATTTTTCCAATATTAGTGAAGATTTAAAAAACAATCCTAAATTTATTAATTCTTTATATAACTGTTTAGGAAGCTTAATTGATTCAAATAATCCTTCACGCTTACTTATAAAATATAATGAAGATTATAGTTTTAGTATTGAAAGTGAAATTAAAAAATCGAAAAAACAACTTCCTGAATGTTTATCATGCAATAAGAGGTTTGATCGATATGACTTTTTTCTTGATAAAGATAATAATTTTGTAGTAGGAAGGTCAAGTGGTACAGCATTTAAAGCACAAGATTATCTTAAGGATGAAAACTATATGTTATCTGATAATATGAAAGAGGAAATGCATCGTAATAATTATGCTAATTCGCCTTATAAAACTGTAATTTCAACTTCCTATGAGCGTCAAGTATTTGATTCGAATGGTGTTGAAATTATGAGAGAAGAATTAAGTAAAAATATTCCAATTACAGAATTTATATATCTTGACAACCTTATCAGTGATGATCTTTCCGTAAAAAATGTAGCACAAAAAACATTATATGATTCACCAGTAAAAAGAGCAGAATATTTTATTAGGGATAAATCTTATGGTATTGATAAATATGAAATGACAGCAACTCGACGTGATGATTATCCAGGAATATGTTTTATAACGACTAAAAGTGATGCAACTGGTAAAAGTAATTGTTCTTATAATGCTATATCTATGGAACATCCTGAAGTACTTAGCTGTCCTGAAAAATTAATTCAGGTTGGTCCAGATCAATGGATAATTGAAACAAATAATCCTGAATATAGTGGGATGAATGCAAGTCAAGTAATGTACGCAGCGAATAGAAAATTTATGCCTTGGTATGAAAATTATTTGTCTGAACTTGAGGCAAAAAGAAATCAAAATGGGAAAGCAAAATAGATAATTAAAGCACTAACTTATTTGTTAGTGCTTTTTTTCTATATTTATTCTTTAAATGATAGATTAGGTTCTTTTTCTAAATCAATACCATATATTTCTTCGTATATTCTTTGAACATCTAGTGATGTTGCTTTTTCTTTGGGTATTTCTAACAATTTGAGTGTATTATATACCTCTTCTTCATTTGATCCTTCTATTTCTAAATAGGTTGGAATTTTAGGCCATGTATCGATATCTACTTCTACACCATTTAGATCGTATTTTATTCTTTTATTTTCTTGAATTCCCCTAGGTGTATATCCTAATTCTCCTAATATTTCATTTGCTGTGTCAAAATCACTGACTTCAATTTCTAATTCTTTTGTACCATCAATTTTAGATGATTCTACATTTTTAATAGTAAGTGTAGTCTTTTCTCCATTTGTTCTTAATCTAATCCATTTACTAGGATTAACTGGCTTAAAATCATAAACATATCTTTTTTGAAGTACATCTTCTTTTAATACTGCATTTAATTTTTTTAGTCTATCTTGTATTTCCTCTTTATTTATTTCTAGTACTCTTACTTCGTATTCAATTTTACTCATATAATCCCTCCCTTAATTAAATTATATCATTTAATTTTTTTATAGGTATTTATAGCATATAAGAAATAAATTTAATTAAATCTTTTATTCATTAGTAATTTCTTCTGTTTCCACGTATAATTCTACTTTACCACATTTTGGACATATTCTAGCTTTGCACATTACTTCATTAACTTTATCATATTTAATTCCCAAAAAACTTCCTTTTTCATTTGTAGGAATAGATATAAATATATCAGATTCTCCATCCATGCCTACCTCAAATGGGTGCTGACCTTTGATAGATACATCATCTATCATTTCTACATTACAATCACTACATTTTTTCATAATTATTTCTCCTTTATCATCATAATCATATCATAATTTATCTTATTATCCATCATTTTAATAATTTTAAAAAAATACAAATATGATAATTAATCGTGTACGATTAATGGAAAATGTGATATATTAATTATGATAATGAGGTGCGTATGAAAAGTAGAGTATCGATTCAAAACGTTTTTTTTGTTTGTTCAATTTTATTTTTTACAACTATTTTTTTCTGTGTATCATTTGTTGATTCTATATCGCTTGATCGTTTTTTGACAAATATATATGATTCTTTAACGAGTGGTAATGACATAGGAAAGTTTACTTTAACTTGGATACCTGGTAATTCTGAATCTACAGGAATCTTAGATGAAAATGATAAATCAATAATGTCTTTATCTCCTGCTAAAAATAGTATTTATAACGCAGAAAGTAATACGACAGGTGGAGCTAAAGTTACATATCAGTTAATGTTTAATATGGGTGGTAATACACCGGCACCACCAGGTAGTATTATTATTAAAATTCCCAAAAATGTATTTTTTGATAGAAATAATGAGCCAGCTGTACAAATAATAGATATTCCACTTGCTGAATATCCTAACAACCAAGGTACAGGATTTAATTATCGTTTCGAAACAGATGATGCAACAGGTAAAGAATATGTTGTTTTGGAAAACTATCAAACTATACCGGAATCATATTCATTTGAAGCCTCAATGTCTTGGATTTTAAAAACACCTTCTACAGTTAAAGATCAATATGTTCATGGTATAAAAGGTGAAGTATTTGTAGATCTTGATCTTGATGGTACTACTGATTTATATTCCGAATCAAATGAATTAACTTTAAAGTATTTTTCACATGCTAAAATAAGTTCTTTATCGGATAGAGCTTCTACACATACTGAAGATAGGATATCAACCGATACTAACGTTTATTTGAATTGGAATAGTGCATGGAATAGTAGTTTGAAACCCGATAATCCTAATGATTATATATATACGATTAATTATGCCTATAGTTCTGTTTATTATGCCACTCAACCTTATAGCTTAGAAGTTAGAGCATATCCAACTGATACATATGGTGGAGAAGTATTAGGATATTGTTCTAATTCTAGTTGTAGTAGTACTGCAACAATAAGAACTGATCACTGTGTTGTTGATAAGGCAATTCCAAGTGAGGTATCTCATACATATAGTTCATGTGGATTTATTATTAAATATCCAAAATCTAATTTTCCTGAAAATGTAGATCATACTATATCGAATAGAATTGTAGAGGATTTGATAGGTGTTGATGGTGCTACAGATAGCAAAGAGGCCACCTATACAGGAACATTTAAAATAAGTGATCCAGAACCTCCAATTGAGCCATCTTCAACTACTATATATTTAGATAATGTAATTCCTGGTGCAAGTGAAAGTGCATATAAATCTTATTTGGGTTCTTCCAATACTGCTCAAGGTGGAATAAATATAATTGAAAATAAAGAAAATGGAACAAGAATACCTTTTGGAAACATAGTAAAAGAACCAACCAGTAGTTTTAAAATCGGTAGTATGTTACAGCATTATAAATTAACTCTAGGAAAAGATGATACAGATTCACCGGATGCATTACAGAGTTATGGAAAAACGAATTGGAAATACAATTTAGTAGATGACTTAGTTTATATGGGAAATAATGAAAAAGGATATACAAAGTTAGACGAAAATGATTATGAATTTGAAAGTTTATATATATATAGTATGACTGTTACCGATTTTGTAGATACAACAACATCATCATATAATTCTACTACTAAAGTTACTACTTATCGTGTTGGATGGCAGAATGTTACTTATTCAAATTACAATGATTATCCTATTTTATCTATTTTTGCTAAAGTAAATAATGAGTATAGATTACTAGGCCAGATAAGAAAAACTAGTGGTAGTACATATCGATTCAAAAGTGTTGATTCCGAAGAAGAAGTAACAGTAGCCTCTAATTCACAATTAAAATTACCAAGTGGAACAACAGCAATTAAAGTTACATCTGAGACCAACAAACATTCAATTAACTTAAGACTGCATGTAAAAATATCATTGATTAATAATGATAAACTTAAAAGTATAGTAGAAGGTCAAGATTCTGTAAGTGTTTATAACTATATCGGTACTTATGCAGAAGATTCAGATGGAAACATATATGATTATTCTAGTAAGGGAACTTTACCTACAGCAATGAAAGAGTCTATTGAAGCGTTAGATATAGCAGAATATGGGATGAGGGTACTTAGAACATATCAGTCAAATATCTATAATAGATTTAAAAAAGGGAAAACCAATGTTAATAAGTGGGTTAATTATCAAAATGATCCGATATATAGAAGAGTTAAAGCTAATTATACTGCTTATGAATATGATTATTTAGAGTATCAAACTGGTTATTATGATTATCCTGATTTATTCGATATAAAGGCTATTACTGAACAAAAAAATGGAACTTTCTATGATTTGTTACCAATTGGTGTAAGTCCTGATTTGGATAGCATAGATGTGCAAACTTTCGTGATTAATACTTCCTATGGACTTGATAATACTTCTTATAATATTGCAAAACCAGGAATAGAAGTTAATCATACTGCAACTATTATCGATAATTATAATAATACTGGTAGAACGATGCTCATAGTTAAAGTAAAACTAAAAGATGAAGATAGAAATATACAATATCATAGTAGAAATATTAATAGTGTAAATCATCATTATGCATATTCTGGATTTAAAATAACTTTTTCAGCCTATTATAGTTGGGATAGTATTATCGACTATGGAAATACTTTAACTAATTCTATTGCTTATAAATCATTAGATAATGAATTATATGAAGGATATCCTGATGATGCAACTAATGTTAACTATAATTTTAACGATAAAAATTTATTTGTGGACTTAGATAAAGATGGAAATCCACCAAATACAAAAAGTGATACTATATATGCCCAAAGAACTCTTGGATTCTCATTTAATACAGCTTCTGATTCTTCGTTTAAAATATCTGTTAAAACGGCTAATATGACCGATTATGTCGATGGAAAAACCGAAGATGTAGTAGCAACACCAGGTGGTTATTATACATATAAATTAAGATATGAATCGCAAAAAAATGTAGTAACAAAAAATCTAATTATATATAACGATTTAGAAAAATATGTAAGTACAAATACCGAAAATACATGGCAAGGAAGAATAGTAAATGTCGATGTAAGTCATGCTTATGAAAAGGGAATTAACCCTGTAATTTATTACTCAATAAAACCGGACATAGATCTTTATCAAAATGGAAAAGCAACTATCGATATACCACTTCCTGAAGATGCAATTTTATCCAATGGTGAAATTTGGACTACCGAAAGACCTGCAGATTCATTTAAAATAAAAGCAATTGCAGTCGATTTAAGCAAAGATCAAGAAGGAAATGATTATGTATTTCAATCTGAGGAAAGTGTAATTATTTTGGTAACTATGCAAGCACCTACCGAGAATGTTGAACAGTTGGAGAATGATAGGGCCAAAGCACTAAATGCTGCATGGTGGGCAGGTATAACCAAACAAGGTGACGAACCTGAGCATTTGAATTTTTCCGTATATGAAAATACAGCTGTTGTAGTGGGTGAATCTAAAGCAGAAATAACCAAAAGTTCATATGTTGAATCAGGTACTAGTTCAGCTCCGACAATTATTCACAATGGTGATAAAATAATCTACGATGTTAAAGTATCAAATACAAGTACTTACGAATCGATAACAAATGTAAAAGTAGTCGATAATTTACCAGAAGCAACAGCATTAATTGAGGACGATTTATCTTACTATATTGATGGTATTGGTGATGTTAATAATTCTATTAAAGTAACCGATAATAATGTAGTATCTTATAATAAAGATAATCAGAAATTAACATTAACTATTAACCAGTTAAATTCTCAAGAATCAATGCATTTATTAATACCTGTCATTGTAAATTCTAAAAAGCAAAGTGATGATGTTATTAAAAATACGGCAGCAATAGTTGAATTTAACGATATAGAATACGTTAAAAATTCTCCTCCTACATATCATGAAGCAAAATATGGAAATATTAAAATAACTAAAATATTAAAAAATGCTTATGATACTGATGATGAACAAAGTTTCCGTATCAAGATAACACTTTTACCAAATGATAATGTTACGGATGATAATCCAACTGTAGATTCAATTAATAATAGAGAACTAATGATGAATGCAACTTATAGTGATGTTGAATTTGTAGATGGAGTAGGTTATATAGAACTAAAAAATAATGAGAGTAAAACTATTAAATCACTTCCTGAGGGAATAGGATTTAAAATTGAAGAAGACTTAGATGAAAACTTTAGCCCTAAAATATCTAAAAGTGAAGGTACTATTATAGATAATGAAACTATAGAAATAGAAATACTCAATGAAAGAATTGTGGAACCAAACATAGTTGAAGAACAGGTAGTTAATCCTGCTACTGGTATTCCTATATTTGGACATACTATATATGTTTATGATATTAAAAAGATGACATTCTTAGTTATTTCTATCATAGGAGATTTATTAGGATTATATTTCCTAAGAAAAAATATGGCAAAAGAAAAGAATTCGTAAGAATTCTTTTTTATTAACTAATTTTTTTATAATAATAATATATCCAGTGTTCATCTAGTCCTTGTTCTTCTTTGATTAAAGAAAAATTATTATTCATTTTCGATTCTAATAAATCTTTACTATATCCATATACTTCTCGGTCATATTCGATATCGTTGTAAGTTTTATAACTAGAATCAAGTTTACCTTCTTCTTTTCGAACTACCATAAATAAGTAGCCGTTGTCATCCAAAATATCATAAATCCTTTTAAAGCATAATTCGAGATTATCTTCAGTAATATGTATTATTGATGCTATAGCTATAACAGCATCGAATTTTCCAAGATATGTTAGATCGTTAAGCATATTATCACATACAAAGTCTATATCTTTATTTCTTGCTTTTGCCTCTTCGATACTTTTTGAACTGAAATCTAAACCAACTGGATTTAATCCAATACTTTTCATTCGCTTTGTTTCATATCCAGAATTACAACCTAGATCTAGTACTCTTGCATTTTCTTTTAAATATTTAGCACATGATTTTAGAAATGGCAACATGGCTGTATTTTCATACCACTCATCTGTCCATTTATTTACTGTATCATCATAATAGTCTTTTACACCTTTTATCATATCTTCTTCATCCTTTTTTTATTCTATTTCAAATTCGACCCAAATATAGTAATTGTCATCTTCTTCGATAGGTATATCAGAATCAAAGGAAACCTCTTTTACAAGTCTATAATGCCCTTTTTCTAATTCACCATAATTGCAAGACCAATCTTGATTCAATTCTAAAGGGTGATCTTTATCTACACTATAGGCTATCATATTGAAAGCACAATTATTTCCAGTTGTATTCTCTAAGATATCGAATGAATTTGATCTAGAATCATATTTTTCAATCCTAAATGATTCACCATAGGATATATCATAATCAACTTCTTCCTTTATTACTACAGTTGCATTTTTCTTGGTAAGAGTTCCTTCTTTAATAGTGATATCGACTATATCATTCAAATCTTTATTTTCTACCATATAACAACTACCACCATTCTTTTTAGCGTAGTCTCTTATTATAGTAAATATTTGATGAGCATCATTGTATTTACTTATATCAAGAATATAATCGAAATAAGCATCGCCACCACTTTCAATAGGTTCGGCTGTTAATTCATAGTAGACTATTCCATAACTATGTTCTTCTCCATATATTTTACAATGAATATTTTCTTCAATTTTTCTACCCTTATCTATCAAATTTTTAGATATTATTTTAGCTGCAATTAAGAATAAAAATAGTAATATGATACCAACTATAAATATTACAAGAATCTTTAAAACCAATAATGACTTATTTGTATTTTTTTCTGTGTTGCTTACCTTTTCGATTAAAACATCCTTAATATCATTATTTGTTAATTCATCTAAACTTATATTAAAAATTTTAGATAATTCTTTAGCTTGTTTTAAATCGGGAGCGGTTTCACCAAGCTCCCATTTAGAAATGGTTTGCCTAGCAACGCCAATTTTTTCAGCTAGTTCTTCTTGTGATAATCCATTCTTTTTCCTTAACTTCATTATTTTGTTTCCAAAATCCATATTTATTCCTCCTTTCACTAAAAAATAATAAAACAATGTTCATTTATTCTCTACCAATTTAAGTTGGAACTTTCGCCCTTTTTCTTAACATTTAGTATTTAATAAGACAATTATTTCCTCATCTTTATCAAGCGTATCTTTTCCAAGATATTCATAAATTTGCTTGTATCCAGCTTTTTCATAGCACTTTATTGCCCTTATATTTCTCTTGAATGGTCTAAGTATTATAGCATCTGCATTATATATCATATATATTATATTGTTAATTAATTCGATAATCTCTTTTCCTATACCTTTAGATATGTAATCTTTTTCTCCAATAAAAATATCATATTCGAATATATTATTATATTTATTGATTTCTTTAATATTTATATTTTTTTCAAATTTGTATATTTGAACCAATCCAATATCTTTTTCATCACATTTTATTATGAATATATCTTGGTTATGCATATCCAATTTATTTTTATACTTACTATGTATCTCTTCATAAGATAATTTTCTTTGTTCAAACCATTCATAGACGTATTTATTTTGACACCAATTATAAACTTTTTTATAATCTTCTTCTTTATCCTCTAGATTTCTTAATGTAATATTCATTTAAAATCATTCCCTTACTTATAATTATTATACCATAATAAGTATATTTATAAATTTACTATGGTATAATTAAAACAATAAATATCCATTGACTCTCCACTTAGGAGTAGTGTTATCATGAAAGTGAAAGGAAGAATAATATGTATAGAATTGGTGAATTTTCTATTTTGATGGATGTTTCTATTAAGACACTTAGATATTATGATAGTATAAATCTATTTAAACCTGAAGTAATAGATAAATATACTGGTTATAGATATTATGAAGATAAACAGATTAATGATCTAAGAAAGATTCTTAAATATAAAGACTATGGACTTTCACTAAATGAGATAAAATCAATTATTAATAACGAAAATAGTGAAGAAGTCATTAAGGGAAAAATAGATGAATTAACTACTGAGATAGTCGAAAGTGAAACAAAAATAAAAATGTTAAAAGCAATGTTAAATAGTGGTGATATGAATGTAGAGTTTAAACCATATCATGAAAAATATAAGATTGGTAAAAGATATACGATTGCTTCAAGAGATGAGTTTAAAGAAAAATTAAAGATTATTAAGGAAGAATTAGATAGTCTAAATATCGAAGTAGAAGATGAAGTATTTTGTAACTTTGAACTTGGATATGCAGTAGAAAATATAGATTGTTTTATAGGATATACTCTCAAAGAAAATAAAATATTGAATGAAATAGGTGACTTAGAGATAATAACAAATTCTAAAAACATAAAAGAATTGGTTGGAACTGGCAAGCGTAATGAAGTAAATGAATTATATAAAAAAATGATATCTTATGCTCATGATAATAATATTCAAATTAGAGGCTTTTTTGTAGAAGTATATGATGGTGATAATTTAACAATATATGTTGAATCTTTCGATTTGAATGAAGTAAATGATGATTATCTACATTATTTAAATAATCATAAAATAGTAGATGAAATAGATGAAAAATTAATAGGTAGATATACGATTAGAGAAATATTACCTAGTTTAAAGTATATGGCAAATCCTGATAAACAGAAAAGTATGCTTGATACTAATTTTAAAGATATAGTTTTAAATGATGATGGAACCACAAATTATGAAAATATTAAATGGAATAAAAAGGAATTATTGATGAACTATGATAATACAATTATTCCATTACCAATATATGTTCATCATTATAATGGAAAAAAATATTTGGAAATATTGATGAATGAAACATATGATAATTATAAAAGTCAAAGACCATTAAGTTATTTATACGAAGCGAAGGAATGAATAAATAAGAACTCTAAAAATGAGTTCTTTTATTAATAATTTTTATACTTTATTTTTTAGAACATGTGCTATACTTATTATATGATAGGAGGCATGTATATGGAAATAATAGTTCATGGGAAAAATTATGACATAGATGATGAAATATGCCCAGGTGAATTGGACTTTGAAAACATTAAAATCCTATCAGATGAAGACTTTGTAAAGACTTTAGAGTTAGATATAGAAACTATTAATGATGCTTCTGGTGGTGATAACAATGAATAGATATCAAATAATGGAAGCATTTTTAATCGATATTGCAGATTTACTTAAAGAGAATCCTAATACTGTTTTCTCATTTGAAGAATTATATAAAATAGTATATTCTAAATTAACTAGAATAGGTATAAGCGATTACGAGACAGATTTATCCAAAAATGGGAATAATGCTTTTTCAAGACTTCAAAACTATTTTGAAGGAAGTAGAAACATTTCAACTTATATTGATCCTAAAAATAATTATTTTATACAATTAGAAAATAGGCCAACAGAACATAATGAAAAAATGGAAACAATAAAGCTATATTTCCCTCAAAAAGCTATAAGTTTAGAGAGAAGTGCAAGAGAGTTATTTGACTTTTTAAGTACAGCTAATATTTCACATATATCAAGGATTGGTAAAAATGAAAGAAATAATAATATAATGGTCCAATTGAATAATTGGAATGATGTTAATACAGTGCTTAATTTTGCAAAAGGTAATAAAATAATTCAATATGGTGCTTTGGATAGTAATCCATTCATGTATTCTGAAGATAATATTGGAATAACAACCAGTAGAGGTAATTCATATGATGCTATAGTGTCCTCTTTGATTACTTCATATTTGAATAATAGGTTATTAAATAATGATTTGGATAGCGTTTCTTTATTGGATTTCATAAAATATACTCGCAGTTATTATAATCATCATTTCGTTGATTATAACGATATTGGTGAAGCTATTGCTGATTTCAATCTATCAGGATGCGAAATAAGTTCAATCGAAAATAACAAGAAAATAGTAAATGTTGGTAATGTAGTAAATCTATTTATTAGATGTTTGGAACCACATTTTAACTTAGATAGTTTTAAGGAAATATATTATGACTATAGCAATGATGGAAAAATAATTGGTATGGCAAATGCTCTAGGAATTAAAAGAAATTCTGGAGATTTTGTTACTGGAAGTAATTACGTTGGAAGTATAGATACAATATTACTTGATGCAGTTAAAACATTTGAAGATAAATATAAAATAAATGATGAGCAAGCTCTAAAAATAATAAATAATTATTTGGAAGACTTTAATAGTCACAAGATTACTAGAGATAATGATATAAGAGGTAAAATGATTAAAAGTGATTTTGCCAATAAAATGAATAGGTTATTATCGATAACTAATCAAGATTTAAAAGAATATTATAATGTTAAAAAGCAATCTAGAGCTATAAGAGTACTTAGAGATGCAATATATGAAACTTATAATAAGTATGAAGATATATATGTTTTAGATTCTGAAGAATTGCAAGTAGATGGAAAAACTAGAGCCCAATTTGCTTTAAAAGAATTAATCTACAATAATAATTCTTTAGGATTTACTAGAAGAAATAATGCTAGGTTAAATTTGCTAAACTATGGAGATATTGAAGTAGCAATTGATGAAGTAGAGCACACATTAGAAACACAACTTGATTTAAAAGATGAAAATGCTTTACGAGAGGCATGTGGGAAATATGTTCAATATGTAATCGATGATAGATTAGAAATCAAAGGGCAAGAACGTGTATTAAGATAGGAGATTATTCTTCTATTTTTTTATTATTTATGTTAATATAAAATTGTTATTTTGAAAGGAGATATATATGGCAAAAAGTCTAAAAGGAACAAAAACAGAAGAAAATTTATTAAAAGCATTTGCTGGTGAGAGTCAAGCTAGAAATAAATATACTTATTTTGCATCAAAGGCAAAGAAGGATGGATATGAGCAAATAGCTGCTTTATTTGAGGAAACGGCAAATAATGAAAAGGAACATGCTAAGATTTGGTTTAAAGAATTAAATGGTGGTGAAGTACCTTCAACTACTGAAAACCTAAAAGCTGCAGCAGATGGTGAGAATTACGAATGGACAGATATGTATGAAGAATTTGCTAAAACTGCAGAGGAAGAAGGATTTAAAACTTTAGCTGCTAAGTTTAGAATGGTTGGAGAAATAGAGAAACATCACGAAGAAAGATTTAGAAAACTATTAAGCAATATAGAAGACGAAGTAGTATTCTCTAAAGATGATGAAAGAATTTGGATTTGTAGAAATTGTGGACACGTAGTAGTTGGAAAGAAAGCACCTGGAGTATGTCCAGTATGTAATCATCCACAAAGTTACTTTGAAATTAAAGCAGAAAATTATATGTAAAAAAGAGATTTATTCTCTTTTTTTATTTTTGTTGTAAATTTACAATAAATTAACGCACATAACAGAATTTATTTACATTGTAGTGTTATAATTCTATTAGAAGGGATATGCTCTAATATGGATTTTAATCTTATAGCTACAATTATTTTGGCAATAATACCATCTATTATTTTGCTTACTTATATTTACAAAAAAGATGTAGTTGAAAAAGAACCAATACCACTTCTTATGATTCTATTCTTATTTGGGATTATATCGACTGTTCCTGCCGTCTTTTTAGAAAATCTATTCCAGACGATGTTTAGTGAAAAGAATAGTATGTTTATGCTACTATTTTATTCATTTGTTGGAATAGCATTGATAGAGGAAGGATATAAGGCTCTATTTACGTATCTAATAGTATATAGAAATAAGAATTTTAATCATATATTTGATGGTATTGTTTATGCTGTATTTATGTCGCTTGGTTTTGCTACTTTAGAAAACTTTTTATATCTTTATAAGTATGGTATTGATTTAGCTATTAGTAGAGGAATAATATCGGTACCAGCACATGCTTTTTATGCTATTAGTTTCGGATTCTTTTTAGGAAAAGCTAAAAAAGAAGACTTAAGTGGAAATATAGTCAAATCTAAATTATACTTAGCATTAAGTGTTTTAGTACCTGTATTATTACATGGAACATTCGATTTCTTATTACTATCAGGTAGTAGTATTCTTTACAAGGTGTTCGTATTATTTGTCGTATTCCTATATTTATTATCACTATTACAAGTAAAAATACATGGAAATGTTATGACTATGCTTGATAATTAAACCTTGTTTATTTATAATATGATATGCTTATATATTGAAAGGTTTATGACTGCTTATGATTTTAGATAGAATTAATAATCCAAATGATTTAAATAAACTTACTTTAAAAGAGAAAAAAGTTCTTGCTAAAGAAATAAGAGAATTTTTAATAGATAAAGTTTCTAAAAGTGGGGGACACTTTGCTTCCAATATGGGAGTTGTCGAGCTTACGATAGCGCTTTTATCTAGTTTTGATTTCGATAAAGATAAAGTAATATTCGATGTAGGCCATCAAAGTTATGTATATAAAATACTTACTGGTCGAAAAGATAAATTTGATACTTTAAGAAAATATAAAGGATTAAGGGGCTTCCCATATCCTAAGGAAAGTAAGTATGATTTTTTTGAAACGGGGCACTCTAGTACCTCTATTTCGGCATGTCTTGGGATGGCACGTGCTAGGGATATTAAAGGTGAAGACTTTAATGTTGTATCTGTAATTGGTGATGGGTCTATATCTAATGGTATGAGTTTGGAAGCTATTAATGATTTGGGCTATTCTAAAACTAAGATGATGATAATACTTAATGATAATGGTATGAGTATATCTGAAAATGTAGGTGGTATTTCAAGTTATCTTAGTAGAATAAGCATCAATGAAAAATACTTAAAAGTAAAAAATAAAATAAGTCATAGTTTAGATGACACGAAAGTAGGAAATGTTACTAGTAAAGTTCTAACTAAGATTAAAGATAATATGAGATCTATTCTAGTTCCATCAAAGTATTTTGAGGCAATGGGATTGACTTATATTGGACCGATTGATGGTCATGATATTGCCCTTATGACAAAGGTGTTTAGAAAAGCAAAAAAAGCACCTTATCCAGTTCTTATTCATGTAATAACAAAAAAGGGTAAAGGTTATGAGGATGCAATGAATAATCCGGATATTTATCATGCAGTTGGAAAATTTGACCCAGAAAAGGGTGTAGTTTTATCAAATAAAGAATCTTATTCATCCGCATTTGGGAAAGCAATGCATGAGTTAGGTGGAAAAGATGAGAGAATAGTGGCTATTACTGCGGCTATGAAAGATGGTGTAGGATTAAATAAATTCTTTGAGGATTATCCTAATAGAAGTTTCGATGTCGGTATTGCCGAAGAACATGCAGTTACACTTGCTGCTGGACTTGCTAAAGAAAAAATGATTCCGGTGCTTGCAATATATTCGACGTTTTTACAAAGAGGCTTCGATGAGATGCTTCACGATGTTTGTATGCAAAATCTACATGTTATATTTGCTTTAGATAGGGCAGGCTTAGTTGGAGCAGATGGTGAAACACATCAAGGAACTTTCGATTTATCATACTTATCATTAATGCCCAATATGATAGTAATATGTCCTAAATGTACAGGTGAGTTAAGCAAATGTTTAGAATTTGCAGTAAAACAGAATTGCGCAGTTGCTATTAGATATCCTAGAGGCGGAGATGATATTACTTTAAATCCAATTGAAAAAATCTCTCTAGGTAAATGGGAAGTACTAAGTTATGGAGAAAAAACAGCCATAATAGCAACTGGAAAGATGGTGCAAGAAGCAATAAAAGCAAAGGAAGAATATAATCTTAATGTTAAAATAATAAATGCTATATTTGTAAAACCAGTTGATGTTAAAATGTTAGAGGGCTTGGTAAAAAATAATTATAATATATTAGTTATGGAAGATGGTATTATCCATGGTGGACTATATTCGATGGTCTTAGAAAAACTCAATGAATTAGGTTATGATAAGAAAGTTGAAAGATTGGGCTTCGATGATAAATTTATCGAACAAGGAGATGTCCCTAAATTATATTCGGTCAATGGTATTTCTAATGAAAGCATCAAAAAAATAGTTGATGAGTTAAATAATAGGTAATTGTATATCTATTATTTTTTTTGTATAATTTATTATAAGAAGGTGGTATATAGTGGCTAAGAGAAAGTGTGAAAACTGTAGAGGAGAAATAGAAAGTACCTCAGTATTTTGTCCCAATTGTGGATGGAAAATTAAGAAACGTAATATTTTCCTATTTTCGTTACTTATGATTCCTTTGTTTTTTTTAGTGCTAGAAATATTGATGCCAGCAGGCTATCAATTATTTAATTATGGTATTACTTTAGGAAAATATGGTACTCAAGCATTAGCAGAACTATTCATGGTACTAGTAATAACAATAATATTATTTGTATCTGGTAATCAATATGTTTTTAGTGAAAAAAAGGTAGGATTCTTTAAAAGTTTATATTTTGGATTACCTATGCTCTTGTTTGCTTTATATATATTTGTTTTTAGCGTTGGTGATGCTGTTGTAGATTTTAATTTAGCAAATTTTGTTAGTCTGATAATATTATGCTTTTTAGTAGGTATTTTTGAAGAATTTTTATGCAGAGCTTGGTTAGAAAATGAATTTATAGAAAGATTTGGATCTACTAAGAAAGGCATAATAATATCTATATTGCTTTCTAGTTTTGTATTTGGTGCAATGCATATAACCAATCTTCTATATACTACCCAGGGAGTTTTTGAAACCATCGTACAAGTATTTCAAGCAATGGCAAGCGGGTTCCTATTTGGAGCAATATATTATAAAACTAAGAATATATGGTCATCAGCCTTTTTGCATGGTTTCTTTGACTTTGCTCTAATGCTTTCCTCAGTAAATCTTATCAAGGATTGTACTAATTTATATCCTAATGTAACTTCACAAGTAATAAGTGGTGTATCATCATTATTTATTATGTCATTTTATGTATTTGCTGGATTATTTGCATTATCTAGAAAAGGCGGCTCAAAGTTTATAAAAAAAGGAAACGTATTAAATATAGTATCAATTGTCGGTTTCGTATTATCTATATGCTTGTTATTTTCTACATCGATAGTAGGTTCAGTTATAATGGGAGAAGTAGAGCAAAGTGTATGCTATGAATTTGATAAGAAAAATATTAAAGTAGGTTTTGATGTAGTTACTTCATCAAGAAAAACATACAAATTTACTGAAGGTAAATATGAATATGAATTATATTTGAACGATAATGATGAATTAACATTAGCAAGCAATACAAATTCATTAAAGATTAAATTTGATGGTATCTTGAGAAATTATGTATTAATAGAAAATCTAGAATATGTAGAAATTGTTTTAAATTATTATGATAATGCTGAAGATGTTATTTACTATTCGAAAATATTTAAAGAGTCTTGTAGGGATTCAATGAAATTTTTAAATAATATTAACGATAATTTTACTAGGATAGATGTTCCTGATTTATCCTATATAGGATATACTATATTCGAGAATAACGAAATAAAATATCCATACTTTTATTCAACTGCAGGCGATGAATTATTCCTTGATAGTGATTCAGAGTTATACATAATAAAAACAAAAAATAAAAGCGATTAAATATCTATTAAAAAAGACAATTATTAAAAAATATCTAATAATTGTCTTTTTTTTATATTATTAATATATAATGGTATATAATTATATTTATGGAGAGATATATGAGTAACGAAGATATTAAAGTAATGAATAAAATAAAACAATTGGAAAGATTAAAAACGATATGCATGTCTATTACAGTATTAATAGGTGTAATTACCGTAATAGATATTTTTATCCCTGATCCTATCTTACTTTTGGATGAAGCTGCACTTGCTTCAATAACCGGTTTATTTACGTTATTTACGTCTTCTATTGATAGTAAGATAAAAGATTTAAGAAATGGTAATAAACTAAAAATAAGTAATGAAGAAATTAATGATTTAACAAATGCCATTGGAACAACAGCACATGCTGTAAAAAAATCTAGGAAAAAATAATTACCTAAGTAGCATCAAAAACATCAAAATCCGGTATAAAACTATCGCTTTGAGTTTCGTCTTCTTGTATGAAGGCGTTTTTTATTCCTAAATCAAGAGCAAAATTTATTAATTCATCATAATCGTTATTGTCAACTTTTCGATTTAGATTTTCATATTTTGTTTTTCTAACAGGTGTGTATTGATTCATGATACTTATGTAAATATTGTCTTTATATTTATCATATAGATATTTAATTATTTTTTTTGAGTCCTCTAAATGACCTGGTAGCAGTAGATGTCTAACTATAAGTCCTTTTTGTATAAGTTCATTTTTTATTACAGCATTTCCTACTTGCCTATACATTTCATCTATTGCTTCCGTTGCAATTGAAAAATAATTGTCACAACCAGAATACTTTCTAGATAATTCATCATCGTGATATTTTAGATCTGGAAGGTATATATCTACTAGTCCTTCTAGCTCTTTTAAGGAACTAACTTTTTCATAACTACTAGTATTATAAACAATAGGAATAACTAATCCATTCTCTTTTGCTTTTTTAATCCCTTTTTTTATAAGTGGCAAAAAATGTGTTCCTGTAACAATATTTATATTGTGTGCTCCTTTTTCTTGTAATTTTAAACATATATTACTAAATTCATCTATAGTTATTTCTTTTCCATAGAGCTTTTCTGATATCTTATAATTTTGACAATAAATACATTTTAGATTGCATCCAGAAAAAAAGATTGTACCAGAACCGTTAGTTCCAGATATAATTGGTTCTTCCCATGCATGTAGCGAAAAACGCGCTACAACCATATTATCTTTGGCATTACAATAGCCTGGTATTTTCGATCTATCTATATTACAATTTCTAGGACATATATTACATTTTTTTAAATCTAACATGATATTCACCTTTAAAAAATTATATCACACTTTGATATTCTATACTTTTGTATTATAATGTTAATGATTGGAGGCGATATTATGACTGATATAGATATTGCTAGAGCATGTGTAAAAAAAGATATAAACGAAATTGCTGATAATTTAGGTATAGATCCTACCTTCGTTACAAATTATGGAAAATATAAAGCTAAAATAGATGCTGATTATATTTCTCATGATAAAAGTGGTAAATTAATTCTAGTTACAGCAACTAATCCTACACCTTTTGGTGAAGGTAAAACAACAGTTACTATTGGTTTATTAGATGCACTTTGCCATATGAAAGAAAAGGCAATAGCTGCTCTTCGTGAACCATCTTTAGGACCTGTATTTGGATTAAAGGGTGGAGCAACAGGTGGAGGTTATTCACAGGTTGTACCAATGGAGGATATTAATTTACATTTTACTGGTGATTTGCATGCAATTACTAGTGCTAACAATTTAATATCCGCTGCAATAGATAATCATATATATAATGGAAATGCACTAAATATTAATCCAAATGAAATATGCTTCAAGAGATGTTTGGATGTTAATGATAGAAGTTTAAGAAGTGTAAGTGCAGATATTACTAAAGAATTATCTTATCATACATCATTTAATATAACTGCAGCTAGCGAAGTAATGACTACATTTTGTTTATCTAGAGATTTGGATGAATTAAAATATAATCTTGGAAATATTTTGATTGCTAAAAATATGAACAATATGCCAGTATATGCTAGAGATTTGCATTTGGAAGGAGCATTAACAGTTATATTAAAAGAGGCTTTTAATCCTAATTTAGTGCAAACTCTAGAGAATAATCCCGTTATTATTCATGGTGGACCTTTTGCAAACATAGCTCATGGCTGCAACTCTATAGTAGCAACAAATTTAGCTTTATCATTAGGTGACTATGTAGTAACTGAAGCAGGATTTGGAAGTGACTTGGGAGCAGAGAAATTCTTCGATATTAAATGTAGAAAGGCAAATATTAAACCTAGTTGCGTAGTATTAACAACTACAATTAGAGGCCTTAAATATAATGGAGGCTGTCCAAAAGAAGAAGTATCATTAGAAAATACTAAGTATCTTGAGGATGGAATGCCAAATTTACTTGTCCATGTTGAGAACTTAAGAAAGTTTACTTCACATATAGTAGTAGCTTTAAATCTATTCGATACGGATTCTTTAGAAGAAGTAGAAATGGTTAAAAAGTTCTGTAATGATATTGGTGTAGATATTTGTGTTAGTGAAGCTTATATTAAAGGTGGAATTGGTGCAGTAGGACTAGCTAGTAAAGTATTAGAAATATGTGCTCAAGAAAATGACTTTAAATATCTATATGATGAAACATTACCAGTATCTAATAAGATAGAAATTATATGTAAAGAAATATATCATGCAGGTTCGATTAAATATACTGAAGAAGCAATAGCAGCTCTAAACTATATAAATGAACTCGGTGAAGATAAAGTACCTATCTGTATAGCAAAAACTCAATATTCAATCAGTGATGATCCTAAAAAATTAGGATATCCAAAAGATTATGAGGTTATTGTTAGAGATATAGAACTTCATACTGGATCAGGATTTATAGTAGTTTATCTAGGTTCAATATTAACTATGCCAGGATTACCAAAAGTACCTAATTATGAAAAGATCGACTTGGATGAAGACAATAATATAGTAGGTATATTCTAAAAAGAAAAAAATATTTGGAATTGTTCCAAATATTTTTATTTTCCAAATTTAATAATGTCATCATTTTCTATATCATCTATTTCAGGAGGATTATTAATATCATTATATATTATGTTTTTTGTCCCTTTAAGATATTCTTTTTCAATTTGAATATCTTTTTTATCGCTAGGAAATTGTTGAGGAGAAGATATAGTTTCTTCTTTAATCCTTTCAATATCATCCATATTATTTGGTATCGTTGGTTTTATATCTACATATTCATTATGATTAATAATTCTTTCTTTTCCTAGAGAACTAAAATCCTTAGGTCCATCATTTATTGGTTCATCGATATCGACACTAACTGGTGGTATATTTGGAATTCGATTAAAAATCATATCTTTATCTTCATAATTATTATCGTTATTCATTATATTCACCTCAACTATAAAATAGCATATTAGAATTTTTCTATCAATAAAAAAAGAGATTAACTCTCTTTTTCAACATATTCATTAAGTGGTTTAATTTTAAATGTTGGTTCTCCGATTTCATCTGTTGATACAAAACCTGGTTTAGCATTGATTACATCTGGTATTCTATTAACTATTGTTGCACAAGTTAATTCAACTGTTCTAGGTCTTGATACAGTAATAGTAGTATCTGGCTCACCAAAAACTGTCCATTCATTTTTATCGAAATCATCTTTTGAATATACTTTTCCGATACATTCTGCTTCAATAGTTATTCCTTCTTCAGTTTCGCTAGTTACAACAGCACTCATACCAGTAGCACGACCTTTTTCAATGGTTAAATTTAGGGTTTTAGATTCGATATCTTCTTCACAAGTTTGGGGAATACATTTTTGGTTTTGTTCAGTAATATGCAATCCTAATTTAGCAGCAAGCCAACCATTAACATTCCACATATATGATGGAATAAAACTGCAAGTATCCATTTTTGTTTGTCTTTCTTCATCAGTCATCTTATCCAATGAAGCAATTTTATCTTCAAATTCATCAAGTGTTAATCCAGCTCCATGTGCTTCTGCTAAAGCGATACCATAATCTTCTACATTGTAACTTGAACTTCCTTTAATCTTGGTTATTCTTTGTGTAGAAGCAGCGATTGCACTTATTAATTCTCCCCAATATACATCTTGATATCCACTACCAGTAATTGTACATTCAGTTCCTTTTGCTAGCGCATCGATTGCTTTAGTACTTATTGGATTAGAATTAATAGGGTAGAATGCTTCTTCGCATGTAGTAATAGCATTTATTCCTAATCTAGCACATAATTCTAATGCATCATATACATCGTTAAGTAAACTCATTGTTTCTACAACACAAATGTCCGGTTTAACATTTTTTAGCATAGATTCAGATTCATAAACACTTGTAATAAGTACTCCTGTTTTTTCTCCACCTATTATATCGGCAATATCTTTTCCAACTAGTTCAGGATTAATGTCTATAGCACCAACGATTTCACATCCCTTTTCGATTGCGTACTTCATTGTGTACAAACTCATTTTTCCAACACCATATTGTACTACTTTAATTTTTCTATCCATATAATCCTCCTACTATAAATATAACATACAACCATTAAAACTTTTATATAATATAAAACTATTTTATTTTCTATTTACAAGTCCTTTTACATATTTAATTTTACGTATTATTATGTTATATTATTAGTTAGTTATGGAGGGATACTAATGGATAAATTAAGTGTAGAAGAAGTTAAACACGTAGCCTATTTAGCAAGACTTGATTTAACTAAAGAAGAGATAGAAAAGTTTAGAGTTCAATTAAAACAATTATTGGACGATATAGATAAGATTAAAGATATAAAAGATTATGATGAAGATATGATGTTTTCTCCCGTAAATCATGAAACAAAATTAAGAAAAGATGCTCCTGGAGAAATGCTAGATTATAAGACTGCTTTAAAGAATGCTCCAAGAACAAATGGAAATTTTATAGAAGTACCGGTGATGTTAAATGAGTAAATATTTGGATTTAAGTATAGAAGAGATTAATAAACTATTAAAAGATAAGAAAGCTACTCCAACCGATTTAGTTAATGAATGTTTTGAAAGAATTGAAGCTAATTCTAATTTAAAAGCATTTATAACATTGGATAAGGAAGGAGCTTTGAAAAGAGCTAAAGAACTAGAAGATAAAGAAGTTGATAATCTTTTATTTGGTATTCCTATAGCTATAAAAGATAATATTTGTACTTTGGATTTAAGAACTACAGCAGGTAGTAAGATTCTTGAGAATTTTGTCCCTATATATGATGCTACTTTAATTAAGAAGATTAAAGAAAAGAATATGATAATAGTAGGTAAAACTGCTATGGATGAATTTGCTATGGGATCTTCTTCTAGAACCTGTTATTATGGTTCTCCTAGAAATCCTTGGAATGAAAACAAAATTCCAGGTGGAAGTAGCGGAGGAAGTGCTAGTGCAGTATCTTCTAGAATGGTTCCACTAGCATTAGGCTCTGATACAGGAGGAAGTATAAGGCAACCAGCAAGTTACTGTGGAATAGTAGGGATGAAACCAACATATGGAAGAGTAAGTAGGTTTGGAGTAATTGCTTTTGCATCAAGTCTTGATCAGGTTGGACCAATGACTAGAAACGTTAGAGAAAATGCTGAACTTTTGAACATATTGTGTGGAAAAGATGAAAACGATTTAACTTCAAGTGTGGAAAAAGTTCCAGATTTCACTAAAGAAATTGGTAAGACTATCAAAGGAATGAAGATAGCAGTTCCTAACTATTTCTTAAGTGACATAGTTAATAAAGAAATAATTGAAAAGTTTAAGGAGACTATAAAATTAATAGAAAAAGCTGGAGCAACAGTTGATTATATAGATATACATCATATTGATAAAGCAGTTACTTTATATCAGGTAATTGCAATGGGTGAAGCTAGTAGTAATCTTGCTAGATATGATGGAGTTAGATATGGATACTCTATAAAAGATGCTAAGAGTGTTGATGATCTATATATGAAAACAAGAGGAGAAGGCTTTGGTGATGAAGTAAAAAGAAGAATTATGGTAGGTAGTTATCTATTAAGTGGGGAAAATGCTAAAATATATTATGATAAAGCATTAACTATTAGAGATGATGTAAAAAAGAGTTTCAAAGAAAACTTCAAGAAATATGATTTGATTATTGGACCTACTACAACTACATGTGCCTATGATATGACCGATGCCATGGATGATCCATTGAAGTCTTTCTTGGATGATGTCCTAGTAATACCTGTTAATATGGCAGGACTTCCAGGATTATCTCTTCCAATTGGTTTCAATAAGGAACACATGCCAATTGGTATGCAAATAATTGGTGATGAATTCGATGAAGTAACAATATACAAATTAGCTTCATTTATTGAGAAGAAACTAAGCTTAGACTTGGATCCAAGAGGTGATAAACATGAGTAATTATAAGACAACTGTAGGTATAGAAGTTCATGCTGAACTTAAAACAGCAACAAAAATATTCTCAAATAGTTTAAACTCATATGGAAAGATGGCTAACACCAATGTCAATGTCGTTGATTTAGGTTATCCAGGAACACTTCCTACTCTTAATGAAGAAGTAATAAGACTTGCTACAAGAGCAGCACTAGTACTTAATTGTACTATCAATAAACATATGCATTTCGATAGAAAAAATTATTTCTATCCAGATAATCCTAAGAATTATCAGATTACTCAAAATAGAACACCAATAGGTATCAATGGATATGTTGAAATAGATACAGAAAACGGTCCTAAAAAGATTAGAATACACGATATTCATATCGAGGAAGATACTTGTAAAAGTACTCATGGTAAGACTAGTTCGCTTCTAGATTTCAATCGTGCTGGAGTGCCACTTGTCGAAATAGTAACCGAAGCAGATATGAATAGTCCAGAAGATGCTATGAAATATCTTGAAAGATTAAGAGAATTACTTCTATATGCTGATGTATCAGACTGTAAGATTGAGGAAGGAAGCATGAGATGCGATTGTAATGTTTCTATTTCTAAAACTGAAAAATGGGGAACCAAAGTAGAGGTTAAGAATATAGGATCTATTTCAAATGTAGGCTTAGCTATCGAATTTGAAGAAAAGAGACAGGAAGAACTTCTTGAAAAAGGCGAAAAGATAAAAGAACAAACAAGAAGATATGATGATAAGATAGGTGAAACTATTCTTATGAGATATAAGGAAACAGGAAATGACTATAGATATTTCCCTGAACCAGATATCCCATATGTAACACTTACAGATGAATATATAAAAGAAGTAAAAGAAAACTTACCTATGAGAGCAGATGAAAGAAGAAAAATCTATTTAGATAATGGAATAAATGAAGTTAATGTTACTAAGATTATAGCCAATAGAAATATATCCGATTATCTTAATAAATTTATAGGTAAATGTAATCTAGTAATTGCAAGTAATCTATTATTAGGTGATATTCAAGCTTACTTAAATAAGATGGAATACACTTATAGTGATACAAAATTAACCGATGAAAAGTTTATAACACTAGTTAACTATATGGATAAAGGTAAAGTTAATAGTAAGCAATTCAAAGAAATTATAGATGATATCATGGAAGAAGAACTTACTATCGATGAAATACTTGATAAGCATGGATTTAAAGAGATGGACTCTTCTGAACTTGATATAATAATTAAAACAGTTATGGACAATAATCCACAAAGTGTAACAGATTATAGAAATGGTAATGAAAGAGCTATTAAATTCCTAATGGGTCAAATTATGAAGGAGACCAAGGGAAATGCTAATCCACAATTAGTAACTGAAAAGCTTACTGAAATGTTAAAAGACTAATATGTTAGCTATCAAGAAGTATTGAATACAAATGGTAAAACATATTCATTAAGAGTAAAAGCTAATTTGGAGAAGAAACTGTTATCGAAGATGAACATCTATTCAATGAAAATTCAACAATAGAGGTAAGTATAGGTATGCACTCTGATGATATATGGATAAATAATAATACACATAATGGTCATTGTTCTATTCAAACAGATAAGCAATTTTATTGTACTCTAGATTGCTAGTAATAATAAGAGTATATTTCAATATGCTCTTTTTTGTTGTATTATAGTTTTCGAGGAGTTCTAATGAAAGATGATATTTATATAAAAAACTTAAAGAGAAATAAAAAGATAATTTTAAGTTCTGAATTAGAAGAACATATCGTAATAATAAAAAAATATTCCAATGCTGAGTTTATTATTACCAAGGATAATCTTGATAAGATAAATTTAGATTATTTGAAACAATTAAATTTCAACAATAAGAGAATTATAATAGATTGTAATATATTCGATGTGTTCAACGATAAAGAAATAACATATATTGAAAAACATAAAGACAATATTGATAAAATTAAATTTAGAAATATTTATTTAGAACTTGGTAATGAATTGGTGGCTAAATGTTTTGAGAAAATTAGGATAATAATAGATAATTATGATTTGGACACTGATAAAATATATGTATTTAAATATCTATTGTCAGCTAATTATTTTTTGAATGATCTATATAATCTCATAAAAGCATATATGATTAAGGATGATTATGAAAGATACTCATATATTTACGATATAGTTTGCGATGAACTTGATAGAAGATTTAAATTACTTAATCTATGTGATTTTAAATCAAATATATGCGTTAGAAAAAGAGAACTCATTGGTAAACAGGATAATAGTATTCTTTGCTATGGGTGTTGTTATACTAGAGGAAGAGCATGCCCCAATCTTAAAGATGGGAAATGCATGGTTAGAAATATAGCATGTAAGTTTTTTACCTGTAACTTTTTAATAAAACAAGGGATACAATATAGGCCAAAAGAATTTTTGCTTATAAAAGTTTTTTATAATACTAGAGCTATTAGAATTGCAGAAAATGAATTATTTTTATCAAAAAAAGATATGATTAATCTTATGCTTAATAATTGATTAAAGTATATTATTGTTGTATAATTAATCTACTGGAGTGTGGTTATATGAATTTTGTTAAAAAACATAAATTAACTTCTTTTATAATTGTTATTTATATTGCTGCTGTTATAGTTGCATATTTTCTATATAAAATATTTATGGGTAGTAATGGACTTCCTGTATATGGTGATAGACTAGATGGAATAGATAATGTTCCTATTACAGAAGAACAAAATAATGGCTTAAAGACCAAATTATTGGAAAACAATAATGTTATTTCAGTAAGAAATCCTCATCTATCTGGAAGAACATATAATGTAACAATTATTGTAGCTGATTCGATGAATAGAGATGAAGCTAAAAAACTAACTGAAGTTGTTTCTGCTTCTTTAACTGAAGAACAAAATGCTTTTTATGATGTACAAGTATTTATTAATAAGAAATATAATTGTACTTTAATAGCAAAGGGTTCAGCTAATGAAGAAGGTGTATTTACAAGTGATGTTGAGGTTTCTTTCGAAGATGACTTATCTAAGGATAAAGAAGTGTTGGGTTATGGATTAACTAATACTAATGCTAAGGATTACAATGGAAAAATGAAAGAGACTATTAATACTGATGGTGAAATAGTTATCTATGGATTTACGAAGGATAAAGTAGGTGAATCAACTTGTAGTATTAAAATAGTAAGACAAAAACCTACTGAAAATGCTGAAGGACAAGAAAGTTCTATAAAAGAAACAGAAATCAACAGTAAGACCAATGAGAACTTTCCTATAATTGGTTACAAGAGAAAAGGAAGCCAAGGTTATTCTTGGACTAAGGATAGATAATTATGAGAATAAAGAAGAAATGGTTAGTAATATTACCAATTGCTTTAGCAGTATTAACTTTTTTAGTACTTTATTTTATCTTTAATAAGACTGATGAAAATAATTTTACTGTTCAAGAAACAAATTGGATTAGTGAAAATAAAAATACCCTTATAGATATAACGACTATGAGTGATTACCCAGTTTTTGGAGGCTCTGGAGTATTTAAAGAGTTTTTAACTGATTTTAGCAATGTAACTGGTTTTAATTTTAATAACACTAGTACTTTAAAAGAAAGTAATACTTCACCTATTGGATATGCATTTAAATCGATTGGTATAGGTAAAAATTTAACTAATAATGATTTATTATTACAAGAGGATGTCTATGTATTATTTGGTAAAGATAAGAATAGAATAGATGATTTTGATTTGTTAGGTGAAAAAACTGTAGGAGTTATTGAAGGTGATTCCGATGAAGTAATGTATTATTTGAAGAAAGCTAACAATCTAAAATATAAACCATATGATAGTTCTGAGTTAATGTTTAAAGATTATGAAGAAGCAAAGATAGATTATGTAATAATTCCTTATATTATGTATCTTGATAAAACTATTAAGAATGATAAATATACTATTAATTATGTGTTCCCAGAAATGTCTAGAAAAATAGTTCTTAGTTTATCTAATGACAATAATAATTCTAAGATGAATGACATAGTAAAAAAATACTTCAATACATGGAAGACAAATAAATATATAAAATCATACAATAGTAATTTATTGGATTATTATTCCACAAGTAACGAGATTAATGATAAAGAACAAGCAGATTTTATGACAAAGGTATATACATATGGATACGTAGAAAATTATCCATATGAAGTTCAAGACTCTAATAGTCTATCTGGAATAGCAGCTGAATATGTTTTACGAATGAATAGACTAACAAATAAAGAACTATTCCAATTTAAAAAATATTCTTCTATCGAAAACTTAAAGAAAGCTATAGAAAGAAAAGAAGTAGATTTATATTTTAATTATTTTGATTATGAAGATTCAAACTATAATTCAACTATATCTCCTTTTATTGAGAAATATGTCGTACTTTCAAAGGTAAAAAGCAATTACGTTGTTAATTCATTTGAATCTATGAAGGGACTTAAAGTATCTATCCTTACTAATAATTCAATATATAACTATTTTAAAGATAATAGTAAAGCTTCTTTAGTTCCAATTGCTAATATTAATGACCTATTTAAGAATTCAAATGATAATTTGATAGTTGTTGATAAAGAGATATATACATATTTTAGAAATAATAAATATAGTAATTATGAAGTACTATATGAAGATACAATTACAAATGATTATAACTTCATGGTAAAGAAAGATGATACCAACGATGTATTCTATAGTGTGTTTAATTATCTAATTGGAACTAATTCATATTATAATTATAGAAATGCTGGATATAATAGTTTATCGATGAGTGTTTTAGAGAAATCTAGCTTTGAAGAATTATATATAATAGTTCTTTCTATGATATTTATACCACTATTAGTAATTGGTGTATTGTTTATGATCTTCAAGCATAGAAGAAAAGTAAGAGTAGTTAAGAAAGAAGAAAGAAGAAAATATATAGATGTATTTACTTCTTTGAAAAATAGAAATTACTTGAATTTCAACATCGATACATGGAATGAAAGCAAAAAGTATCCAAAAAGTGTAATTATTATCGATTTGAATAATGTTAAATATGTTAATGATAATTATGGACATGAGCAAGGAGATAAATTGATACTAGGAGCAGCAAGTATATTAATTAATACTCAACTTGAAAACTCAGAGATTATCAGAAGTGATGGTAATGAATTCTTGCTATATTTAGTTGGTTATAGTGAGAATCAAATATCTACATATACCAAAAAACTTACTAAAGAATTTAAAAATCTTCCTTATGGATTTGGTGCTGCATTAGGTTATAGCATGATTACTGATGAGATAAAAACTATTGATGATGCTATTAATGAAGCAACAATAGAAATGAGAAAGGATAAAGAAGAATATAAATAAAGGCTAATATAGCCTTTATTTTTTTGATAATATGATAAAATGAAGAATATAAGATAGGAGTGAATATAGAATGGAAGAAGAAAAAAAAGGAGAAATAGAAGGCCAAACAACCAATCATCAATCAGTTAATGATAATAATGTAGTATCAGTAGAACCTGTAGCACAAGCTGAAACAGCTCCAGTTCAAGAACCAGTAATGCCCGATTCAGCAGCTGCACTAGTTGATACTCCTGCTGAGCCAGTTTCTAACCAAGTAAACGAAACATCAGTTGCACCAGCAGAACCAGTTCAGCCAACTGATGAACCAAAGAAGAAGAGCAAATTACCGATAATATTATTGATAATAGTTTTACTTGCTGCAGTAGGATTTGCTGTATGGTTTTTTGTATTAGGTGGAAATGGTAATAAGTCTAATAATGATAAGAAGGACGAACCACAAAAGGAAGAAAAGAAAGAAGATAAAAAAGATGAGAAAACTTCAGTAGATGTTTCATCAACAGAAGTAACAACAGCAATGAAGAATTTTAATTATCTAAAAATCAATTCAGATGATTTAACTAAGAATGGTAAATACAATGTTACTAGTTTAACGTTAAATCAAAGAATTGAAACTTTAGGATTAATTGCTAGTGATAAAAATCATAGTCTTATTGCATATTGTGGTAATGATATTACTTCAGAAATAACAATTGATGAAATGAATAATATCTTAAAGACCATTATAGACTATCAATTTACCAAAGAAGAATTGGATGGAGCTGCAAAAGATACAACAATAACTACTTTGAATAATTCAACTGCTGGAAAAATGATCGAAGGTAATGGAGAATTTACAATTTATGTAATGAATGGTAAATATTATCTTCATAGTAACAATTGTGATGGAAGTGGAATCAATCAAGTAAATTACAAAAAAACAGTTAGTGCTGAAAAAGATAATGAAAATTTATATGTATATGAAAAAAGAGCATTCTATACTATAGATGATAATCCTATTAACGCTGGAGAAGAGATACCTAAATACAATGTAAAATATTATAAAGACTATGATAAAACTGAATTAGTTGAGACACTTGTAGGTAATTTGGTACCAAGTGTTAATTCATATGTTGAACAAAAAACAGAATTAACATGGGATAGTTATAGTACATATAAGTATACATTTAAGATAAAAGATAATAATTATTATTTTGATTCTTTTGAATTAGTTAAATAGTAAAAAAGAAATAGCCCTATTAAGGCTATTTTTTTATGTGTTGCACTTAATATTTTGAATAAAAGATTGAAAATGGCTATTATATTTTTAATAAGAATGGTATAATTATCATAGGATAGTAGGATAATTAATAGTCAACTAAACTATTAATTTTTGAATGAAAAATATAAATTAATGGAGAATAATATGAAGAGAAAATTGTTTTTAATAATAATATCTTTTTTATTTGTCTTTGGATTTAATAATAAAGTATATGCAGTAGAATATCATAATCCAGAAGAATATTTATGCGGCAATAAAAATATTAATAGTTTGCTTACCAAAATAAGGAAAGTAAAAGCAGTATATGAATTTAATAAAGATGATGAATATGGAAGATATTTTTCTATAAAAATAATGAATTTTAGTGATGATTTAATTTTAAAAGTATCAGGATTAGAATATACATATAAAGAATATGGTGATACATTCTATTTATTCAATAAGATCAGTTCAAATGGTGGGAAGGTATCACTAGATTTTTATGGAGGTATGGATCATCCATGTGCAGAACAATATATGACTAAGAAAAGTATTACTATTCCTAAATACAATATCTATAGTGAACTTGATGCATGCATCGAATATGAAGAATTTCCACTTTGTGCGATGTATTATGATGGGGAAATAAAAAATGAAGCTGAATTTAACGAAAAATTAAAAAAGTGGATAGATGATAATAAAGAAGAGTATGAGGTAATAGAGCAAAGTTTTTTTGATAAAGTAAAAGAATTTATTGAAGATAATCAACTATTAATTGCAATAATTGTATCAATAATAGTAATTATAATTGTAGTTTTAATAGTAAGTAAAATTATAAGAAGAGTTAAAAGACAAAAAATTAAACTATAAAAATTATTACAGCAAAGGAAGTGATGGGGATGAATTTTACTAATAAAAGAATAATTAGAATTATTGCAATATTATTTATAAGTTTATTTATTCTTGAAAGTAAGGATATTTTATATCCAAAAGTTACAATCATTAATAGGCCAAGAACTGTATATGCAGGTGTAGAATTATATGATGGACAAGTTGGTGATTATAATGATGATGAAAGTTCTGTAACAGATGCATATGGTTACAAAATTTCGATTGTAAGATATGATGGGACTAATAGCCCAACAAGAGTAGGAAACCCTATATTAATATATCATCCTTCTATGATGGGAACCGTACAAACACAAAGAGGATCGCTAGATGGTGGATCTCAGTTTAGTCTTAGTGCAGTTGATGGGGATGCAACTGCAGCTGGTACTTTTGTAGGTGAAGGTTATCCTCCAGATGATGGAGAGGGTAGTGAAAGTTGGAATAATGGTATTTATCCGGATGGAGGAAGCGGGCAAGGAAGATATGAGGTTACAGAGGAAGGTTGGAATTGCCCAGAAGGACCTGAATATAATGAACCTTCATGTAATAGTACTGGGTTCTTTGTTTTCATTTTTAGATTTATGACAAGTAAAAGATTAGTAACTTATGATTCGGCACATATGTCATACGATGATACATATTATGCAATGCATGCTGACAGTAGATTAACACAATCAAATATTGAAACTAAAGCTTATTTGGATGATGTAGTTAATCAGTGGGCAGGAAATAGATATTTAATAGAAACAAACTTTGGAATAAAATTAAATGATATGGATATGGATAAATACTATATTCAAGTGGATGTTGTTCAAAGAGTTTTAAATGATAGTTTTGAAGATACTGGAACTTTTTTAGGAGCAACAGAAAATAAAGAAACAAAACCGGAACCAGCTGCACAATATCAATTTGAGCATGAATGGGGGAGTTACGATTGGGAATCAGATATAAAGTCTCCTTATCATGCAAAATCATGTGATCCTAGTTGTAGGCCTTCAAATAAGCATAGTACAACTTATAAAAATGAAAGGGCGTGTAGAGATAATTGCCCTGTTAAATGTAGTGGAACAACTTGTTCATACTGTTCTAAAACGGAAAAATATTGTGAAAAGCATGCGTGGTTTCTTGACCCAAATGATTCTGGATTTGAATCAGCACAATATCATGGAAAAATCAATAGGAAATATAAATATGGACATTATGCATATGGAAGCTCTGAGATAGTAACATCAAGAAATCATGGAAGTGGACCAGAATTCTTAAAAAGGGCAACAAATGAATGTAATGGTGATGAAAGTAAACATTGCATTAGAGATAATAATACCGGAGCTTGTACGGATAAATTTGAATACTATGTAGGAGCAAGCCTAGAAAAAGCAATGGTTGGACCTATATCGGTTGATCCAAGTGATACTAGACTTCGTTCAAAAAGTTATTTGTTTACTATGGAAGGTGCAGGATGGAATGGCGCCGAATATGCATGTACTAAGCCAAGTACACCTAAAGGAGTAAAATTCTATTATATTCCGAATATGACATCATGTATTGTTGATGGATGTAGTACAATTTGTAATCCAAATTCAATGAGTGGAGCTGCATTAGAGCAATGTCGAAGAAGTGATAATTATTTAAGTTGTGCAGAAAATTATTGTGAAGCACAAATTGACTATGACTTAAAAGGAAATGCGACCAACAGAAAACGAAAGTGCATTACCTCATGCGGTTATGGATATGGTTACGAACCATATATGAAAACAGGGTATAATAGCATAACATCAAAATATCGACAGTCAGAATCAAGCTGTATGAATACGACTATATTTAAAAGTGTTCCTCAAGGTTCGGATTATACATTTGAGAACTATTTTACTAAATCATTAGATAATGTTAATAGCCAGTGTTCTAAATATAACAATGCTGAACTAGGTGAAACTTCATCGAAATTATCGGTCTGCTATGGTGATACAGTAACTGATTTTGATGACAATGATGGCAATGATACAAAATTTGATGTTAGAACATATGTGAATGTTGCTTGTCAGGAAGTAGATAAAGTATCATCAATTACTGATGTATCGTTTGGCTCTCACAAACTAGGATCACCTATCGATTATTCTTTAAATGTAAGAGGGACTATTAAGTGCGTTGTATTCTTTAACTATGAACAATGGAAGGTTGATTATGCGTATATTCCAAGAAGAGATACTATAAGGAAAAATAGACTTAAATATATATACGAAAAGTTTAATAATTTATTAGTTGAGAATTATCGAACGTCAAGTGCTATTACGAGATTTAGAGCATTTGATCTTAGCCGCACAGATGTTCTTGACTGGGATTTTGAATTAACCGATTATGGTAAATTTGATTGGGATGACTATGATTATGAAATAGATAAAGTTGAGACATACACCGATGTTAATGAGGTATTAAAGGATAGTTCTGTAAGAAAGACTAATGAAAATCCTCTAAAATTAACTTTATCTACCATAACGTCTAGTAAAAATCCTATTGATCTACATACTCCAACAAACAATTATTATGCTTATAAAAATACTAGCGGTAAGAGACTATATTATGTAGAAAATGGTGTCCATCAAATGACTTCAAGTGGAAATTCAGATTTGCAAGGATACTATTATGAAACAAATGCAAATTTGTCTTATCAGTTTAATAAATATTGTGTAGATTCTAATTCAAATATTAAAAGAGTAGAGGAAGACACCATTTGTGAAAATGGTACTAAAGGACAAAACGAATATTATATAAGTTTTAGTGCCAAACCTGATAGGAATTTTAAATCACAAGATAAAAGAAAAGGCGATAATTTTATTAGTCATGCAAAAATAGATACATCATTACCTACAAATGTTGAAATATGCACTACTGCTTCTTGTAGTGGAACTACACCATTACCACCTAAACTTTCATATAAAGATGAAGATTATTGTCCGTATAAGGTTGATGATTTAGATGAAATCATTAAGGACCCTGATCCTGATTCTGATAGATTCTACTGTGAAATTGTTTGTTCTAGTGATACTCCTGGTGGAAATGGTAATTATTTTGACGATTTAACTATAGAAATGAAGATATATAAAGATAGAGCATTATATAATGCAAAAACTAAAACATTGAATATTAAGTCAAAATATTCAAATCAAACATTAAATATTCTTAAAACGCCGATGGTAATAAGTAGGAATAATAATACTGGAGTTGAGAAGTATAAAATAACTGGTACATTTACAGATGATAATAATGATACTCATCATTGTTATGATACATGTTCACTTCTTAAAACTACGAATTGTAATATTAAAAAGTTGTCAGAAGATGCGACATATGAAGTCCTTCCATATGGTAATTCAAATTTTGTTGGGTATTTAGTTAGTACAAAAGAATCAGCTGATGTGGAAGATGTTACTCAGATAACTCCAGACTTTGAAAATAAATATAAAGTAAATATTAAAAATTTAACTCCAGATTCACAGTATTTTGTTTATGGATATGCAAAAAATGCTAATGGTGGAAAATTTTGTAGATTGCCTGAGGATATAGAAAAAGAAAAGGAATTTAATTGTAAAAAAAGATTTAAACCTGGTCAATACGATGATGAAGCAGATAGTATAGAGGAGTACTGTGAGAAGTATTATAAATATGATTTAAACAATTATAAAGATCCTGAGGATTGCATAAAAAAATGTATTCCATGTCCAGACGGAATAAAAGACGTAGAAATGAATGCAGACGATGTTAAAACAAATATCAAAGTTATTAAAGAAGATTATTGTGGAAATTATTGGAGTGAAAATAAATATAAAAGCAAAGAAGCTTGTATACAATTGACATATAAGATGTGTGTTGTAAGTGATAGATTGTTATATAGACCAGTTAATGTTAATAATCCATTTCCTAGTGCTGTTGAGTCTAGCCTCGGATATGTTAAAGGAAAGCGTTCGATTGGAGTTAACTGGCAGGGAAAATCACAATTTATAACCGAAACATATGTAGAAAAAGATACACCAGATTATTATGTAGTTCTTGATGATAGCACTGTAAATGCAATAAAACAAAAAGTTAGGGAACTAGAAACTGTTGGTGATGATAATATATATGGTAAACAAATATTTATGAGTAAGGCTGATAAAACTAAAAAGTATTATAGCAGATTTATAAGAGAAGAATTTGTATGTGCTTTTGATTTTATTGAAGGCAAAAAACAAAATAACGGGGGATGCAAATATGAATAGTACAATGTGGACCTATTTCTTCATGGTAGCGGGAATATTTGGGATAGTAATAATAAATTTATTTTCTGATATTTTAATTGTCAACGAACAGGATAACTTTTTAGTAAAGGAAGTTGCAGAAGCAGCAATGATCGATGCTTTTGATTATGAAGCTTATAGATTGGGGATAGGTTATGATGGAGTTACTAATGTGACCGATCCTGAATCGATGCACTGTGAAGTAAACAAATTACCTGGGACTATTAGAATTAAAAAGGATGTATTTGTACAAAGCTTTGTAATGAGATTTGCTAAAAGTGTAAGTATGAATAAAACTTATGAAATATCTTTTGATGATATAGATGAATGCCCTCCTAAAGTTGCCATAACAATAAAGGCAAAAGATAAATATTCATTTTTAGAATTATTTAGAGTAAACTATGATGGAGATCAGGAAGTAGTTAATAATGTAGTAGGTATATTTGAAGAGCTTCCTAGAAGTGAATAATAAAAAAATATAACTAAAAAGGAAAAGTGAATTTGTATTTTTTATAGATTCACTTTTTTAATATTTATTAATTATAAGAAATTATGGCATGTTTATTCATTTAACAATAGATTTATGCTATAATGTAGTCTAGAGGTGGAAGTATGGCAAGAAATAAAACCAATAAAAAAAGTAATACTAAAACAAAGCCTATTAAAACTGATAATAAAAAAAGTAATGAAATGAAAATAGATAGAGAAGAAAACAATATTCATAGTATTAAGAATTTCTTTATGGAATTAAGAATGAATCCTAAAGAAACTATTGAACGTACTTTTGAATTTTGTAAGAGATTTGGTCATAATAACAGAATGTTCATCATATTTGTTATTTTTAACGTCATTAATGGGTTCTTGCTTAGATTATTAACAGCTAATGAAGGCAATAATGCTTTTAATTTTGATGCATTATGTGCTGATTTTTCGATAGTTGTTCTTATAGGTTCTTTTTCATATTTATTTAAAAAGAAAAAATATAATTATCTTAGAGATTTTACCATTTTTTTAACTATTTTATGTATTATTAATTCGGCATATTACACGTATTATACTTCTTTTACTTCTGTAACACTCTTATCAATTTTGAAGTATAGTACTAGTATTGGAGATGCTATATTTGAAAATGTAGTTCAATTAAAAGATTTTGTTTATTTGATTATGCCAATTTTATTTATAGTTATTCATAGAAGATATTTAAAGAATAACTATTTTGAAAAAACAGATTTTTATGAAAAGGATTATCATAAAACTATAGGTTTTATAGTTATTGGTTTATCATCACTTGCTCTATTTTTTAGTACTTGTACAGCTACCGATATTGGAAGATTAGCTAAACAATGGAACAGAGAATATATAGTTATGAAATATGGTATTTATATTTATCATATTAATGATTTGATTAAGAGTTTGGAGCCAAAATTTGTATCAATTTTTGGATATGATATGGCCATGAAGAATTTTAATGATTTCTATAATGCAGAAAATAAAGTTGACTACAATGGTACTAATGAATATACTAATATGTTCGCAGGAAAAAATGTTATTGTAATACATGCCGAAAGTATTCAAAATTTCCTAATAGATTTAAAATTTAATGGCCAAGAAGTAACTCCAAATATTAATAAACTTGCACATAATGGTCTATATTTTGATAACTTTTATACACAAGTTAGTGTTGGAACAAGCAGTGATACTGAATTTACTTTCAATACTTCTTTGATGCCTGCTAAATATGGAACCGCATTCTCTAACTATTTTGATAAAGAGTATGTAAGTATTCCAAGTTTACTTAAAGAGAAAGGCTATTATACATGTTCGATGCACGGAAATAATGGTGACTTCTGGAATAGAAGAATAATGCACCAAAACTTGGGTTATGATAATCTTTATGCTAAAAATACTTATGAAATAGATGAAGTTATAGGTTTAGGTATAAGTGATGAATCTTTCTTAAAACAATCAGTTGATAAACTTAAGAAGATTAGCGAAGAGCACGATAAATGGTTTACTTATGTTATTACTCTTACCAATCACACACCTTTCAGTGCACTTGATAAATATGGAGAATTCGATGTTGATATCAAAGGTGAAGGAATAGACCCTGTAACTGGTGAATATGGTCCGATTAGTCATTCTTATATGGAAGGAACTAAATTAGGTAGATATTTCAAGAGTGCTCATTATGCAGATTATGCATTAGGCATATTCTTTGAAAGATTGGAAGAAGAAGGATTACTAGAAAATACGGTTATAGTATTATTTGGTGATCATGATGCAAGACTTCCTATCGAAGATTTTAAAAGATTATATAATTATAATCCTGAAACTGATGATATACTTCCTGAAACGGATCCTAACTATAAAGAGTTCAATGAGTATCAATATGAACTTAATAGAAAAACTCCATTGATCTTATATTCTAAAAACAATGAAAAAAATGCAAAAACAATTTCTTATTACATGGGAATGTATGACTTAATGCCAACTCTTGGAAATATGTTTGGTTTTTATAATCCATATGCATTGGGACATGATATTTTCAATATAAAAGAAAACAATTTAATCGTATTCCCAACTGGAAATTGGTTAACTAAAGATATGTATTACAACGCTCAAAAGAGTGAGGGATATACTATCAATGAGGGCGTAATTAGTGATGATTACATTGCTAATAACAATAAATATGCAGATGAGTTATTAAAGGTATCTAACGATATACTTATATATGACTTAATTAGAAATTCGAATACAGAAGCATCGCAGGTAAATGAACAAGAACTTATGGAAGGAGCTGCTCAATGAAAAAAATTATATTTACGATTCTAGGTATCGTTTTAATAGCTATATCAACAGTTATGATACTTAATTCTAGAAACGAGAAGAAACCTAAAGAAAAAGTTGTTGAAACAGCTAAACAAGTAGATAATATCGATAAGTATGGTTATGTCTTATATGATAATACTAGTAAGTTGTATCATGAAAAGTTTGGTGAATTAAAAAATGTATTAAATGCCAAAGAATTTGATGAAAAGGCATATGCTAAAGTAGTAGCTGAAATGTTTGCAGTAGACTTCTATGATCTTAATACTAAAGTAAGTAATACGGATATAGGTGGACTTATATTTGTTCATCCAAAAGCAAAGGATGATTTTATTAGAACTGCTACCGATACGATGTATAAATATGTTGAGACAAATGTATATGGTAATAGAAAACAAGATTTACCTTCTGTTAAGAGTGCAACTGCTACAGTTACAGATCATGTAGTACCATTTGAAAAAGCAAGAGATGAAAAAGGTTATCAAGCCAGTATTGTTCTAACATATGAAAAAGAACTAGGATATCCAACAGAAGTAAAAGTAAGCCTTGTGCACTATGAGGATAAATTATATATTGTGGAAGTAAAATAGGTACCTAAATACCTATTTTTAAGGTGATTTAAATGAAGAAAGTAATAATGATTAAATATGGAGAATTAACAACCAAAAAAGGAAACAGAGGATTTTTTGTTAACAATCTATATAAAAATATAATAGATAAACTATCTAATTATGATGTATCTATATCCAAGGATTTATCTAGAATGTATATTGAATTTAAAGAGGAAGATTTGGATACAATTCTAGATAAAATAAATAAAATATTTGGTATTCATGAATATTTGGTAGCTACTAAAATAGATAGTGATATAGAAACAATTAAACAAACTACATTGGATTTAATTAGCAAGGAATCCTTTAAAACATTTAAAGTGATAGTTAAAAGAAGTGATAAAGCATTCCCTTTCGATAGTCCAACTATTTGCAATATGATAGGTGGAGTTCTATTAAAGAATATTAAAGATATAAAGGTTGATGTTCACAATCCAGATATATTTGTAAATGTGGAAATAAGAAGAGATTATTCTTATATATATACAAATTCCTATAATGGATTAGGAGGATATCCAAGTAATACATTAGGTAAGGGAATGCTTATGTTAAGTGGAGGAATAGATTCTCCAGTAGCTGGTTATCTTGCTATGAAAAGGGGAATACATATAGAATGTCTTTATTTCGAAGCAATTCCTCATACTAGTTTAGAAGCCAGACATAAAGTAATGGAGCTATGTAAGAAATTATCTTGTTATACGCACAGTATAAAACTCCATATAGTACCATTTACCAATATTCAAGAAGAAATTTATAAGACTAGTAATCCAGATTATGTGATTACTATTATGAGAAGAATGATGTATAGAATTACGGAACGCATGGCTAGAAGAAGACATTGCCTAGCTATAATAAATGGTGAAAGCGTAGGGCAAGTTGCTAGTCAAACTCTTACAAGTATGAAAGTAATAAATGATGTTACTAATATGCCGGTAATTAGACCGGTAGCGTGCTTAGATAAATTAGAAATCATGGAAATAGCAAGAAAAATTGATACATACGATATAAGTATTCTTCCTTATGAAGATTGCTGTACCGTATTTGTACCTAAACATCCAGTTATAAATCCTAATTTAAATTTATGTAAGGAAATGGAAACAAGATTTGATTATGAAAAACTAATAGATGATACTTTAGCTAATATAAAAACTATTAGTATCAGTGATGATGATAAAAATGAATTTAGTAGTTTATTATAAAAATCTTGTTAATAATAATAAAAAAAGATAAAATAAATATATGAAAAGAAAGAGGTTTTATTATGAAAATAATGAGTATTAATGCAGGTAGTAGTTCACTTAAGTTTTCTTTATTCGATATGACTAACGAAGAAGTATTAACCAGTGGTAATTTCGAAAGAATCGGTATCGAAGGTGGATGCTACACTATAAAATATAATGGTGAAAAAATTAAAGTTGAAACTGAATTAGAAGATCATTTGGTAGCAGTTAAGATTCTTCTTGAAAAACTAATAGAATTAGGAATTATTTCCAATCTAGAAGAGATTGAAGGAGTAGGTCATAGAATAGTACATGGTGGAGATAAGTATACTAAGAGTGTTATGGTAACAGATGAAGTCGTTGAAGATATTATTAGATTCAGTGATTATGCACCACTTCACAATCCAGCACATGCACTATGTATAAAAGCATTTAGAGAAGTACTTCCAAGATGTCCAATGGTAGTTGTCTTCGATACGGCATTTCATCAAACTATTAGTGAAGATAGATATCTTTATGCAGTACCATATTCTTGGTATGAAAAATATCATGTAAGAAAATATGGAGCACATGGTACTAGTCATAGATACGTAGCAACTAAATTAGCAGAAGAACTAGGAAGAGATGATTTAAATATTATATCTTGTCATCTAGGTAATGGTGGAAGTGTAACGGCAATCGAAGCAGGCGTTTGTAGAGATACTTCTATGGGATTTACTCCACATGCTGGAATAGTTATGGGAACAAGAAGTGGAGATATAGATGTTTCATTAGTACCATATGTTATGGAAAAAGAAGGCAAGAGTGCTAGTGAAATAATGAATGAGTTAAATAAGAAGAGTGGATTCTTAGGAATAAGTGGAATATCTAGTGATTCAAGAGATATCGAAGATGGTATTGCTAAAGGAGATCCTAGATGCGAATTAACTCTAAAGATGTATGTTAATTCAATAGTTAAATATATATCTTCATATTATATGTTACTAGGTCATACAGATGCTATAGTATTTACTGCAGGAATTGGTGAAAATAGTCCACAAACTCGTGAAAAAGTAATTGAAGCACTTGCTCCATTAGGAATAAAGATAGATAAAGAAAAAAATAAAGTTAGAGGTAAATTTACTAAAATAAGTGAAGATGATAGTACAGTAGAAGTATATGTATTACCTACTAATGAAGAACTAATGATAGCAAAAGATACAATGGAATTAATAAATAGATAGGATTAATTTAAATGTTTGAAAAAATATACGAAAGAATAAAATCATATGACACTATTGTAATTGCTAGGCACATTGGGGTTGATCCTGATGCCTTAGGTAGTCAGTTAGCACTTAAATTATCTATCTTAGGAACATTTCCGGAAAAAGAAGTATATGCAGTAGGTACAAGAAGTGTTAGGTATAATTATTTCCCAAAATTAGATAGATTTGATGGTGATCCAAGTACATCGCTTTTAATCGTAACTGATACACCAGATATCAAGCGAATAGATATTTCTGATTATGAAGATTATAAAGAAGTATGCAAAATAGATCATCACCCTTTTATCGATAAGTTTGGTGAATGTGAATATATTGATACTAATGCAAGTTGTGCATCTGAGATAGTACTTAAATTTATTAAAGAATATAATATGTATATTGATGTAGAAATAGCTAAATGCCTATTTTATGGGATAATATCAGATACTAATAGATTCTTATTTAATACTAATCAGGAGACTTTACGAATAGTTGCAGATTTAATTGAAGATTATTCACTTGATACTACTTCACTATATAGAGATCTATTACTTAGACCAATTTCTGAGATAAGATTTCAAGGTTATATTTCTACTAATATGAAATTGACTGATAATGGTTTAGCATATGTAATTATCACTAATGATATCATCAAAGAATATGGTGTAGATGTTTCAAGCGCTGGTAATATGGTTAACAATTTTAATAATATTGAACAAGTAATCGTATGGACTATGGTTACAGAAGATATAAAAAATAACCTAATAAAATTCAATATAAGATCACGTGGACCTATAATCAATACCATTGCAGAAAAATATAATGGTGGTGGCCATAATTTTGCAAGTGGAGCTAGAGTAACAAGTATGGAAGAAGCTAAGAAGTTGCTTGAAGACTTAGATAATGCTTGTCTAGAATATTTAGAAAAAGAGGGCATAAATAATGAAAGTTAATAATGTTAATTTATTTGTAAGTGCCGTTAGGCGTAGCCAATATCCAAATGATGGCTATCCAGAATTTGTAATGCTAGGTAGAAGTAATGTTGGTAAAAGTAGTTTCATAAATACTATATTAAATAGGAAGAATCTTGCTAGAATATCTTCTAAACCGGGAAAAACAGTAACAATAAATTTCTATAATGTTGAAGATTTATTCTACTTGGTTGATGTACCTGGTTATGGATATGCAGATACCAGCAAAGAAGAAATTAGAAAGTTTGGATTAATGGTTGAGGAATATCTTCAGAAGAGAGAAGAACTAAAAAGAGTTTTTCTATTGGTAGATTTTAGATTAAAACCAACAAATGACGATGTATTAATGTATAATTTCTTAAAATATTATCAAATACCAGTAACTATTATTGCTACAAAAAGTGATAAGGTAAATTCTAAGGATAGAGAAAAGAATTTAAAACAAATAAGAGATACTTTAGATTTAGTAGTTGGAGATAATCTTGTTGTTTTCTCTAGTATAACTAAGGAAGGCAAAGAAGAATCACTAAGTATAATTGAGAATATAGTAAATAAGGCACCTGTAAATAACCAGTAAAAATAATGTAAAGTCTATGTTTATAGACTTTTTTTATGTCAAACTATTTGCTACTATTATATTAGGTAGGTGTATCTATATGGAAAATAAAGAAAAAGCTTTACTTGATGAAGAATTAGAGGATTTTTTTAAGGATGATTTTCAACCGGAGAATGAAAAGAAGGAAGAAAAAATTGAAAATGTTCTAAAAGATTTGGATGACATATTCAATGTAAATAAGAATGATGTAGATGGGATTTTATCTATCAAAGATTTAAAAGAATTATTGATGATGATAGATACTGTAAAAAGAAATCTTGCATCTATTGAAGCTGTATATGGTGAAGATGTAGCAGATAAATTAAAGGAAGTTATAGCTCTTGAACAGGATATATTAAAGCAGATGGAAGAATTCTTTACTAATCGTGATGAATATCTAAAGAGACACAATATGCTTAACGAAATGACTATGTCTCCTGACGTTCCTAAGGATATAAAGAATATGTTTAGGGCATTTTTAGCAGCTCATCCTGAAGTTGATAGCGTTTTCTTATATTATGCTATTTATAATATGATTCAAAGAAGAATGGAAAGTGAAAGCAATAGAGGTAGTGGAAGAGAAAATGGTGACGATGATAAAGATATCACGCTAGGCGAAGTAGTAGCAGGAGTAGCTGGATTTAAAGCTGGCAATAAAATGGCTGAAATAATAACTAACGCCGATAAAGGAATATACTTACAAAACTTCTTTAACAAAGTTAAATTAATTGAATCAGCTACTGGTATAAAACTAGATAATGAATTCATTAAATTCTTTACGAGTGATGAATATATAATGGGTAGTGATTTATCGCTTCCTCCAATGCTTCAAGATGAAAATTTTGGAAAATTACAAGATACATGGAGTTTGCCAGTAATAGTAGATGATTTAAGAGTTGAAAAAGCCGATAAAGAATTATATGCAGCGCAAGATTCGGTAAATTCTTTAGAGAATTATTATGCTAAAAATTTCGGATCAACTGCAGATAATTCTGCTATTGAAGTACTAAAAGGATTAAGTAATGACGTTTCTGAAGAGAAAAATAGAGTGCTTGCTGATATAGAATTCTTTAAGAAAGAAAAATTAAAGGAAAGAGTAGAAGTTGCTATATTAGCATCAGTAAGTGGCTTATATCAAAATCCAAAAATAGATACTTTAGCAAATTTACTAAAAGAATCTATTACATCTAGAATTAATTATATGAAAGATGAAGAAAATCTAAGAGATATAAGAAAACAAAGTATCAAAGATATGAAAACTAAAGATAATGAAAAACATCATGATGAATATTTTGATGCTTTACAAAATGTAAATGTGGCTATTAATAAGAGAAGAGAACAAAGAGCCAAAGATGCAATTTCGTTTAAACCTAAAATTTTACGTGCTAAAGATAAAGCAAAAGAAAATGAAATTTCAGGTGATGAAAAAGCAATAAATGATCAGGGAATGTTTAAGGGAAAACAAAAAGTTTTAACATATGTAAAAAAATACAATAATAATAGCGAAATTTCTTCATAATTTTAATAATTGTGATAAAATGATAATATAGTATAGTAGGTGATAAGATGGAAAACGATGAATTTGCATTAAAAAACTTTATAACAGAGGCTGATAAGAAATTCTTTTATCAGGATTTGATGAATTATCTAAAGGACTATAGTGATGCATATAAGATCAATTTTGAAAAGAGAGTAGTAAACTATGTAACTAGTGATGATTTTCTATTTAGTGAAGTATTGGTTGATGATGAACTTCCTAAAATAACATTTGGAATATCTGGAATAGAAGCACAAGAAAATTGGTTATATAAGGATGTTTCTTATGTTAAAAGAACAAGCGAAATTAAGAAATTAATTGCTGAAGGTAAAGAAAAGATCGCCAAATTACAAGAAAGACGCGATAATGGTGAAGAAATTGATCAAAGTGAAATAGATGAATTAAGTGCTCGTCAATCACAGTATAACCTTGAATTAAATACACTTGAGATAGATAATACATACTTTAGAAGAAATAAAATATTTGAAAAGATTGATATGGCATTAGTTTATGCACTTACTCCACATGCAGAACATAATGATACATTAAAAGAGATAGTAAATATTATTAATAATCATCTAAAAGAGCGTAGCGCTTATATGATTGAAGAAAAGAAATTACAGGATGCTCTTAATAATGCAATCGATGAAAAGAATGTTAGTTCTGTAAAATTAAATGTTGAAGAAATAGATATGAGAAGGACCGATAGAAGAAGAAATATGCTTACAGTTGGTACTTGTACATTAGTAAAGGCTAATCAATAATGATTAGTCTTTGTCAAATTAACTAAAATTTGATATAATATTTGACTTGAAATGAGTGGTGGTAATTATGAAACTTCCAGTAGTCGCACTTGTTGGTAGGCCAAATACCGGTAAAAGTACAATTTTTAATAGACTAGTTGGAGAAAAAGTAGCTATAATTATGGATACTCCAGGAGTAACTAGAGATAGATTATATCAAGATGTAGAGTATAAAGGATATAAATATAGTTTAATAGATACTGGTGGAGTAGATGCTTCTAAAGAAGACTTTAATGATAATATTAAAGTACAAGCTCAAATAGCAATTGATGAAGCTGATTTAGTAGTCTTCGTAGTTGATGGCAAAGAGGGATTAACTAGCAATGATTTCATTGTAAGAGACATGTTAAGAAATGCTGGTAAAAAAGTAATTGTAGTTATAAATAAAATAGATAATAAACAAAGTGAAGAACATATATATGACTTTTACGAATTAGGGTTCGATACTTATTTAGAAATAAGTGCTGAACATGGTATGGGATTCTATGAATTAGAAGAAGAAATAATATCTAATTTTGATCAAAAGGATTATGTTGAAGATGATAGATTAAAATTTTCACTTATAGGAAGACCAAATGTAGGTAAAAGTAGTTTAGTAAATGCTCTACTTAATGAAGAAAGAGTAATAGTTAGCGAAATTGCAGGAACTACTAGAGATGCAATAGATACAGTTCTAAAGTACAACGGAGAAGAATTCATTATGATCGATACTGCTGGTATGAGAAAAAAAGGAAGAATATACGAAAGTATAGAAAAATATTCCTATATTAGAAGTATGAGAGCTATCGATAGAAGCGATATATGCTTATTAGTTATTAATGCCGAAGAAGGAATAATCGAACACGATAAACATATAGCAGGTTACGTCCTTGAAAAAGGTAAAGGGTTGATAATAGTAGTCAATAAATGGGATACAGTTAAAGATGGAGATATAAAGAAATATACTAATAAAATAAGAAATGAATTTCAATTCTTACAATATGTACCAATAGTTTTTACTAGCGCTACTACAAAGAAAAGAATACATACTATAATGCCAGAAGTACTAAAAGTATCTGAAAATATTAAAAGAGAAGTACCTACTAATGTTTTGAATGACATAATTAACGAAGCTTATACGCTTAATATTCCACCTAGTTATAAAGGAAAACGATTAAAGATATATTTCTGTAATCAAAGCGGTGTAAAACCACCTAAATATACTTTAAGAGTAAATGATAAACATTTAGTACATTTCTCATATGAGAGATATCTTGAAAATAAATTAAGAGAAAATATAAACCTTGAAGGGACTCCAATAACCCTTCAGTTTAAGAATAAAGGAGAATAAGAAAATGATTTGGAATAATGATATTAATGCAAAAAGAAATGGGATGTATGAAGAAACAATAAAGAATTTAGAAAAATCTAAGGATATTCTAAACGATAGGTTAGCAAAAAAGACTATAAGCAACGAAGAATATACCAAAAAAGTAAAAGAATTAGAAGCCCAAATACAAAAGTATAAAGCATTAATAGGAGCAAATTAATGCTCTTTTTTATTGCAATTAAGAGAAATAGTTATAATTATGGATAAAAAAAAGATTAAATAGTTGTAAAACGCTTAAAAATAAAGAAAAGTAGTTGCTTTTCATTTTGAAATATGATAATTTGTATTTGTAAGCATAATTTGTGCTTAAAATGGAGGTAAATATTAATGAAAAAATCTGATTTAGTAGAAGCAGTTGCTAAAAAAACTGGTTTAACTAAGGCTGATGCTACTCGTGCTCTTGATGCTGTATTTGAAACTATTACAGGAGCATTAAAGAAGGGAGAAAGAGTTCCAGTTGCTGGATTCGGTACTTTCAATGTATCTAAGAGAAAAGCAAGAGAAGGACGTAACCCTCAAACAGGAGCTACAGTTAAGATTGCTGCTAGAAAAGTTGTTACTTTCAAAGCAGGTACTGCTCTTAAAGAAGTAGTTAATAAGTAATTAATAAAAAAACTGATATCAATTATCAGTTTTTTATTTGTCTGTATTTATTTCATTGAACCAATTTACTATCAAAGCTTTAATATTAACATAATCGGTAGGCCACATCATATATCCAGATGCATCAATATGTTTCTTTTCATCGAATTTTAAATTGAATGAAAAACTATCTCCGTCTAAAACATTTTTATCACTTTTTTTAAAACCATTCCATTTGTATAAATTAGTATCATTTAGCATTTCTTCCAGCTTTGTTACTTTTTCTTTACCTATTATATATGTCTTTTTCTTCTCTTCTGGTACTCCTGTTGGTTTAATAGTGACAGTATATACATTATCTTTTAAATCTAAAGTATAAACACTATAAGCATTCATCATATAGCCCTCGGAATATGAAAAATGCAAATGTTCAATATTTTTAATTTCCTCTTTTACTTTTAAACAACCTGTAAGTGCTCCTATCATAATAACAATACCTATATAAAATAATATTTTATGTCCTTTCATATAATACCTCTATAGAAATTATACCATGTTGATGTAAAAAAATGTAATATTATCGTCGGTTAAAAAGAATAATCATCAAAAATGTTTTATAATTAAATAGGTGGATAATATGAAAGGTATAAGTAAACATAAAAAATCAATTATAGGTGCTATAGCTATTATCGTTTTCATTTTTTTGTTTAGAAGCATATTAAAAGAACAAATTACTTCTTTAGATAAGTTTGCTTATGATATTTTAGTAGATACACTTAGAAATGATTATCTTACTATAATAATGAAAGCATTTACTTATCTATGTAGTATAACGATATTACTATTTATATGCGTAGTTACATTCATATATATAAAAGATAAGATAAAGGCATCCTTAATATCGATTAATTTGATAATTAATTTCTTAATTAATACAGTGTTGAAGTATTTAATACGAAGACCTAGACCTACTGGTTATAGGCTTATAGAAGAAAGTGGTTTTAGTTTCCCATCGGGCCATTCGATGGTTGCAATGGCATTTTATGGATATATTATGTATCTTATATATAAAAATGAAAAAGTAATATGGAAAAGAAATCTATTAATATTTTTGTTAGGTTTTATAATTGTTATGATCGGAACAAGTAGAATTTATTTGGGAGTACATTATGCTAGTGATGTATGTGCTGGATTCTGCTTATCGGTAGCGTATCTTATGTTATTTATTACTTATTCACCTAAAATTGTAGATTATTTAAAGAATCAAAATAAAGCAAAAAAAAGCAAGAAAAAAAGAGTATAAATATGCTTATTTTACTTAAAAATAAAGCCATAATAAATTGACATAATTATGTAAATTTATTATTATTAAAGTAGAGGAGTGGTGTTATGGCAAAGACTATGCAAATAAATACAACGGAAGTAAAACAAATATGTTCTGACTTCAATAGCAAGGTGGCATCAATCGATTTAGGTAGTATAGATGTAGCTGGTGCTTTTGAACCTTTTACTAGTTTAGGAATATTAACAAACTATGTTACTAGTTTAAAGGAGGCATTATCAACTATTACAGAGAACTGTACTACTATATCATCAGTTTTAAATAATCTTGCTACTACGCAAGAAGATATAGATGATGCTGGTAAAGGAGGAGCAGGAACCGATTACTTTGGAGGCAGCGGCGGAAGCGGCGGCGGAAGCAGCGGCGGAAGCGGCGGAGGCGGAGGCGGCTATTCCGGTGGTGGAACTAGTGTCGATAACGGCGGCAGTACTATAGGAGTAGACTCAGGAACTGGAGCAGATACTGAATCATCATTGTCCGATATAGCTTCTTCATCAGCACTTCAAACATTATTATCGATTTTATCGACTTCACCATCAACTATTACGAGTGAAGAAAGAGCATCATATTTAAAAGAATTGCTTAAATTGAAATTACAGGATAGTAATGCTGATTTATCAAAAGTTATCGATTCTATGGATCCATCTGATTTACAAGCATATTTGGCTTCTATATATAATGGTGAATTAGCAATTAACGATGCTACTGCAAGTGTTACATATGACATTTTGGAAAGAATTGCAGCTACTTACAATATTGAGATAACCAATTTGTTAAAAGCAGATAGAATGGATTCAATAAGAGACAAGGTTGAAGAATTATCAAATGAATATATTGAACTATTTAATAGTCACAATCTTCAAACCGAACTAATTAATATCTATGAAGGAACAAATATATCTGAAAAAGATGAAGATTTTGTATCGAGCGTTAGAACAGTTGTAGATTTGATTGCCTTAAATAATAACACTACTGGGGATTCACTTCTATTAGAAGAAAATAACATGGGAATTGTTAAAAAAGAAATTGGTAAGATAACTGAATCTATTGGTCAATTAAGAATAATGAGTATGCAGGATGATGAATCATTCTTAGAAGCACTTAATAATATATTTAAAACCAGTGGAATAAGTACTTCGTAATTAGATAAGGGGAGATTTACATGGGAGAAATAAAAATAAATTTTGAAAGAGTTTATAAACAAGGAGAAAAATATAAAAAGACATCACAAGAAATGTCCAATATAAAATCTAACTTAAAAGAAATAGAAGATGGAATAAAAGAAGCATGGAATAATGATGAAAATGTTAATTTTATTGCACAATTTGAAGATAGTATTAACTATTTAGATGATTTTATAAACTTCATAGATGGTAAGGGTGAGTTACTTAAGAAAATGAGTGGCTTTCATGAAGAATCAGAAAAAGAGTTTATAAATCAAATGGAAAGAAGTGATTTGGATGAATATAAACATTGATACCGAAAAATTACTTGCGGAAATCGAAAAATTAGAGAAGGCAAAAGAATCTTTAAATACTCTATTTACAGATTCAGTTAGAGAGAATACTGAATTAAATGAAGAATTTCAATCAGATACTTCTAGAATAGTGGATGAAGAATTTAAAAGATTTGATGGAGCCGCAAAAGAATATATAGAAAAGATTGATTCTTATATTAATTATTTAAAGGATATAGTAACGGCAAGTTATATAGATTATGAAGTTAATGAGAATAAATTGATAGATGAAAATATAGCAACAAATTAAAATGGAGGTAAAGTATGGCTCTTACAATAGATAGTGAACTATTAAATGCAAAAGAAAAACTATCTTCTGGTACACAAAAAGTTACTGAAGTAGTGAATCAAATTACCTCTAAAATAGAGGAGTTAAAATCAAGTTCTAAGACTGCAGTAACAAATCTTAATTCAAATTATCAAGGTGATGGATTAGCTAAAGCAATTAGTGCTTTCACTTCTATGGAAGCTGCAGTAGACGGCATAAAAGGTAGCCTTGCTGAAGGACCAACTAAAGCAGTTGCTTTGGCAAAAACTCTAGTTACTCAAGTTGGAGAATTAGAAACAATGTTGCAAGAAATTGCAGCTTTAGAAAGTGAGATAAGTAGTTTATCTAGTTCTTCTAATGAGACTATGACAGATAGGATTAATAATAGAAATGCCGATGCTAAAAGAGCAGAACTTAGTAGAAAAGAAGATCAATTTAAGCAAAAACATGAAGAAGCCAAAGCTACTTTAGCAGAATTAAAAGCGCTTAATCCAACAATTGATATTGCAGTTAAAGAACAACAAATTTCAGTAGATTCTGGAACTGGTGAAATAAGAGCAGAATTACAAAACTTAAAAGAGGGAACATATAATAAAGTTGAGTATGTAGGTAAGAATGGAAGAAAGATCAAAACTTATATCTATTTACCTGAAGGTGCAAAAAGTACAACTGGCCTTCCTGTAATGTTATATATGGGTAGTGATGGAGCTATCGGCCATGCTTTAAATGATGGTGTAGGTTACGAATTGAAAAAGAAGAAACAATATAGTGGAATAGTAGTTGTCCTAGAACCAGAAGCAGACAAAGTATTCTCTCAAGCAACATATCTTGATACGGCAAAAGAAATTGCTGATAATGTTGTTAAAACTTATAATGCAGATACAAATAAAATATCAATCAGTGGTTATAGTTTCGGTGGTTCAGGAGTTCAACATATGGTTGAACGTTATCCAGGATATTTTGCTCAAGCAGTTATATTAGGACAAGGAACAGGTGCCATCGGAAAAGAATCTGGCGGTGACAAACAAGCTGGACTTGATAAAATTGCTAAAACCAAAATACATATTATTTGTGGTACCAAAGATACTGAAGATGGAAATTATGGTAGCTTAAGAACCTTATATAAGGAATTGGAAAGCCGTGGTGCAGTTGTTACATGTGAATGGCGTCCAGGTATTGACCATAATGGAATAAATACTTTCAATCCAATAACCGTCAATGGTGTCACATACGATAATTATGTTGAATTCTGTTTAGCCCAATCAAAAGCTTAAAGAACTATTTAAATAGTTCTTTTATATAATATACAATATGTTAGGAGAATGACTATGAGTGTAACAATCGATTCTAATTTACTTACCTTTAAAGAAAAAATATCGCCAGTTATTGGAACAGTTACTGAAACAATAACTAGTCTACAAAGTAAACTGGATGATATTAATACTGCTACTAGTAGCACTATAACAAGTGTTAGTTCTTGCTATAATGGTGAAGGACTTTCAAAAATTACTGAAGCATTTAAATCTACTGAAGCTGCAGTAGAAGGAATTAAAGGAAGCATCGCTGAAGGTCCTAGCAAAGTATTTAGTCTTTCATCCGCATTGTTAGGTGAGATAAAAACATTAGAGGATTTAAAAAAGGAAATTGAATTATTAGAACAAGAGATAAGTACATTAAGCAGTTCTAATAATGATAATATGGCTGATAGGATTAATAATAGAAAGGCAGATTCAAAAAGAGCAGAACTAAGTACAAAAGAAAGAGATTTTAATAGTAAGCACGAAGAAGCAAAAAGTAAATTAACAGAAATTAAATCGATTAATCCAACATTGGATATTACACCAAAGTCAAGTGAACCAGTTGATTTATCAAGTGCAATTCCGTTAAGTGAACTTAAGGGATTAGCTAGAGGTAGTTACACTAAGCATACTTATAAGGCATCTAATGGTAAGACATTCGATTATTGGATTTATGTTCCTAAAGGAGCTGACTCAATAGAAGGTTTACCTGTACACATGTATTTTACAGGTTCTGGCGAAGCCCATACTGGAAAATGTAACAATAACTCCTTACCTATGTACATAGCAAATGGAGATGTTAACCCAAATGGTATCGTAATTACCTTTGAAGCACATAATAACAATGATTATTTGAATTCCGATTATATGGATGCTTATAAAGAGCTTACTGATAACGTTGTAACGACATATAAAGCAGATTCCAATAAGATATCGGCTAGTGGCCATAGTTTGGGTGGAATAGCAACGCTTCTTATGGGTGCAAGATATCCTGACTATTTTTCAGTAATTGCCCCTGTATGCGGTTATTTTAATCATTTTGAGTGCGCTACTGGTTCTGTTGAACAATCCGTTTCAAATTTATCAAATGTTAATATAGTAAGTGTAGTTGGTACAAGCGATAATTATTCTTATTCGAGTATGGAAAGATTATATAAAAAGATGGGTTCGTCTGGTAATATGACGATGTGTCCTGTTAAAGGCGCTTCTCATAGTACTACCTATCATACTTATAAAGAACCAGTTACGATAAATGGAAAGAAATACAATAATTTAATGGAATATATATTTGAACAAACTAAAGCATAAAACTTGAAAAAAATAAGATAATATTATAATATATATGTGTTTAAACAAACACATATTATTGCCCCTTAGCCAAGCGGTAAGGCAGGAGACTCTGAATCTTCGATACATTAGTTCGAATCTAATAGGGGCAGCCAATTTAAAAATATTAAAGGAGGACTATTATGTACAAACATGTTGGTAATGTAATCATGTATGTATTTAAATAGCCATGCCTCTATTGAAATAGTATAAATATAGGCATGGCTCTTTAAGCGTGCCTATATTCATATAATCATATGAATATAGGATTCATATGATTTTTTAATGGAGGAATAATTATGATAGAAATAAATTTTAATAAAGTGACAAAGAACTATGGATATGGTGACGTATTAAAAAATATTAGTTTTGAAATACAAACCGGGGAAATAGTCGCCTTAATTGGAAATAATGGAGAAGGTAAAACAACAATACTAAATCTGATAAATAAAGATGAAAATGTAACAAGTGGACAAATAACTCTTAGGAATAGTTCTAAGATAGGATATTTAAAACAAATTGTCTCAAATGATAATGATTTAACAGTTATAGAAATATTAAAAAATAGTTTAAAAGAATTATACGACATGGAAGAAAAACTCTTTAACTATGAGATGAAAATGGAATCTCTTCAAGGAGAAGAATTAAATAATATAATAGTAAAATATTCTAATCTACAAGAAAAATTTATTGCTAAGGATGGTTATGCTAAAGATAAGAAGTTAGGAAAAATTATAAAAGGTTTTAAACTAGATAAATTACTTGAAAATAAATACAATACTTTATCTGGTGGTGAAAAAAGAATAGTCAATCTTGCTAGTTTAGTTCTTGAAGAACCTGATGTACTTTTACTTGATGAACCAACAAATCATTTGGATATAGATACTCTAGAATGGTTTGAAGATTATTTAAAAGCTCTTAAAAAGACAGTATTAATTGTATCCCATGATAGATATTTTTTGGACAGAGTTGTTAATAAAATAATCTATATTGAAAAGGGAGAAATCGATATATACTTTGGTAATTATTCTTATTTTGAAGAAGAAAGAGAAAGAAGAATAATGTTAGAGTTTGAAGCCTATAAAAATGAACAAAAGAAAATCGAGGCAATGAAAGAATCTATAAAACGATTAAAGGAATTTGGAAGAAGAGCTTCACCAAAAGGTGGAGAGATGTTCTTCAAAAGGGCAGCATCTATCCAAAAACGATTAGATAAAATGGTTCCATTAGAAAAAAAGAATCATACTAATAATCTTAGTTTAGATTTTGGATTAGATAGAAGAAGTGGAAATGATGTTTTAAGAATAATAAACAAGGATTTATATATTGGAGATAGATTACTTATCAATAAGATGAATATGGAAATTAATTATGGTGATCGAGTTTGTATAATAGGTAAAAATGGAACAGGAAAATCAACTTTAATCAAATATATAATGAATTTATATAAAAATGAAATTATAGATGATAGAATTAAATTAGGTTCTAATCTACATATTGGATATATCCCTCAAGAGATAGTATTCGATAATCCTAAAGAAACAATATATGAATATACAAGAAGATTATTTGATGGAGAAGATAATATTTTAAGGAGTAAATTATTTAATTTTAACTTTTTTGATGACGATTTATTAAAGAAAATTGAAGTATTATCAGGTGGAGAAAAAGTAAGATTAAAGTTATTTGAATTATTACAAAAAAAATCGAATTTATTATTATTTGATGAACCAACAAATCATATAGATATCGAAACAAGAAATATTCTAGAAGATGCTTTAAAATCGTTCAAAGGAACAATTCTATTTATTTCACATGATAGATATTTTATAAATAAATTAGCCTCTAAAATATATGAAATAAATAATAATAAGATGGTTTTATATTTAGGTAACTATGATTATTATAAAGATAAGATTATGAAAGGAAGTAATTTATGAGAAAAAAAATATTGCCACTTCTTATTGTATTAATATGTTTGGCTTCTCTGTGTACAATTATTTTTATATTTATCAATAGTATAAATAATGATAATAATGAAGTCCATATTAATTATGATGTAGAGGTTTATAGTACAGTTTATTTGAATAATCTAATTGATGAAGAACCTGACAATAACCAGCAAATAAAAACTGATACCTTAGGAAAGCGTACATATTCGTACAAAATTGACAACAAAGAAAAGTCAATTATTGTAAACGTTGTAGATAGAACACCTCCTACTGTAATGCTAGGTGATAAGTATTATCATTTAGTTGGGACCAATTTTACTATACTGGATGATATATTTTGTGGAGATAATTATGATGCTAGACCTAATTGTAATGTAATTGGAGATATAGACACTAATAAATTAGGTACTTATAGTGCAAAATTCATAGCTGAAGATAAAAGTGGTAATAAATATGAAAAAGAATTTGAAGTAGAAGTAGTTGAAAAGTCCGAAAAAAATAATGAACAAATATCTTTAGATGAAATAAAAAAAAGAGTTGGAGACAATAAATTATTAATAGATGTTTCCAAATGGCAAGATGATATCGATTGGAAAAAGGTCAAGGAAGCTGGAATAGATTATGCTTTTATGAGATTAGGTACAGAAAAATATAGTACCCATGAATTGTTGATAGACTCTTTCTTTGAAAAAAATTATAGAGAAGCAAAAGAAAACAATATAAAAATAGGTGTGTATTTTTATACATATGCAAAGACAGTAGAGGATGTAGAAGAACAGGCTAATTTTGTTGTAGAAAATCTTAAGGATAAGGAAATTGATCTAGGTGTAGCATATGACTGGGAATGTTGGGAACTATATAATAGTATGGATATAAGCATTCATAAATTGAATGAAATTAAAGATAAATTCATGGAAATAATTGAATCTAATGGATATAGACCATTACTCTATAGTAGTAAAAATTACCTAGAAAAAATATGGGATGTTAATACCGATGTATGGCTTGCACATTATACGGATAATACAAATTATAAGGGTGATAAAATAATGTGGCAATTTGCTTCTAATGGTAAAATACCAGGTATTAAAAATAATACCGATGTTAACATATATTATATTGATAATGAAAAATAATAATTGTTAATCTTATAAAAATATGATAATATAATGATGTCTTTTAAGACATCTAATGGCCTGTTGGTGAAGTGGCTTAACACACTGCCCTCTCAAGGCAGCATTCATGGATTCGAATTCCATACAGGTCACCATTGATAATTAGTCCTTATTTATAAGGACTTTTTTTGTTTACGTAAATTGTCAAAAAATTGATATTGTTTTACATTACAAATGATATAATTATATTAGGTGTTGATTATGAGAGATAAACGTAACTTTCTAAAATTATTTGTAAATAGGTTAATATTGTTTATGTTCTATATTTTAATTATTGGAGGTATAGGAATAGGTGGATATTATATATATATAAGTTTATATGATTTCTACTTTGAAAATGATGAAGTTTATATCGAAGTAGGTGATTCAAAAGATTCTGGCCTAGTTACCAAAAGAGATTTTGAAATTAAAAGAGGAGATTATATATATAGTATTGAAGATGAAGATATTGCATCAGTAGATGATGATGGTAATATTGTTGGAATTGAAGAAGGAGAAACTATTCTTGAAGTTAAGTTTAAACATTCCATAATATCTAAAAAAATACATATTTTTATTACACCTGATGGTGAAGATACAGAAAAAACTAAAGATAAATGAAGATAGCCTAACATTATTAAAGTGTTAGGCTTTTAATTGTTATGTTATAATCGATTTAAGTACAGGTGATTATAATGTATAGAATAGATAATGAAAAAGATGTAAAGCAAATATTAAAATATCATAGAGCTAAAGATATGATTAATATAATGACATTTTTTCCAGGACTAAGTCCAATTGATGATTTAGCAATAATTTTAGATAAAGAAGATTATATAAAAAACAAAAGTGAACTTGTAAATTTAACCAGTGTTAGAAATGGTAATCCAATTAGTGAATTGTGCATGAAGTCTATACCTACTAAAGAAATTAATCCTGATTATATAGAGATATTGAGTGATATAAAGAAAGAAAATAAAAATGGAGTGTTAATATTATTTCATTTGAATGTAAAGCCATCCGAAAGATACGCAAGATATGCTGGAATAAGCGTTGGTGTTTCTCTAGGAAATATGGTATATATCGATGCAGTAGGTAAAGGGTTTGATGGAAGAGAAGTATTAAAAGGGATAAGCTGTCATGAAAGATATAGTATTCCTTGGAATGAACTAAGGAAGGTAAATATCGATAATTTTAAATCATATTGTACTTATATGATAAATAATGATGAATATTTAAAAAGTCGTGATGAAAGAATAAACTATCTTATATCATGTGACATTCCTAAAGATGTATTGGAAAGTAAAATACCTAAAAAATATAAACCAATACCAGATTTTATTTGGTTAGACATAATAAAAAATATTATTAAGCAATTAGAAAAAGAAGAAGATTATTTAAGAGACCGAGGCTTTATAGAATTTAATTTAAGTGGTCATACCGAAGGAAGAAGATTTAGACCATGGCAGATGGTAGATGACAAAAGAATGTAAAAGGAGTTCATTCATTGAACTTCTTTTTAAATTCTCTAAGTAAAAATTATAAAAAACTATAAGCTAATGAAAGATATCTTAATTTTTAATCTTAATTATGTACCAAAGGTTGACATTTTTGACATTTTTTGATATGATAGCATCTTGTTTTTTGAGGGGTGAATAAAATGGATTACGAAGGAGAAGAGGAATATTTAAAGAAAACTTTGAATGTTATCGATAAGGAAATTGAACGTTATGCTGGCGATTGTGAAGAAGAACTAAAATATGTTAGAAAGTTAAGTAAATATTATTGGGATTATCAAAATGAAATGGATGACTATGAAAAAATAGCATCCCAATCAGCTGTTAATAGAGAGGCTATTAGTTCAAATCGTAATAGAGCAGTTTTAAGAAACCTAATCGAGACAAAGAATTCACCTTATGTAGGTAAGATTCAAGTTAAGTTTGATGAAGACGATGAAGAAGATTATTACATAGGATTGACGGGTATAACTAGTGGTAACGAAATATATGTAGTCGATTGGAGAAGTCCAATAGCAGAACTATTTTACAAATCCAAAATAGGAAAAACTTCTTATAAAGCTCCAGCCGGTGATATAGAATGCGAACTAACAGGTAGAAAACAAATTACAATAGATAAATCAAAAATAGTAAGAATAGTTAATACCAATATTCATCTAGATGATGAAGAATTACAAGAAGTTCTTTCTAAATCATCAAATAGCAAAATGCAAAATATTGTATCAACGATACAGGAGGAACAAAACGAAGTTATTAGAAACTTATCTGATAAAGCAATAATAGTCGAAGGTAAAGCCGGAAGTGGAAAGACAAGCATAGGTCTTCATAGACTAGCTTATATGCTTTACCGCAATAATAAAACTAGCAGTAACAATATGTTGATATTTTCACCAAGCGATGTTTTCTCTAATTATATATCAGATGTTCTTCCAGGGCTTAGAGAAAATAATATATTGGAAACTACTTTTAAAAATTTCACAGAATCGTATTTAAAGGGATTTAATAAAATAGAAAGTTATACTGAATTCGTTGCAAAGTATTACAACAAAGAAAATAGTGAAGAAAAAAACAGAATAAATGAATTTAAATTTTCTGATAAATATCAAGAATTGTTGGATAACTTTATAAAGAATAAGACTAAAGATTTAAGATTCAATAATGACTTCTTTATGGAAGATCTAATGCTTTCCAAAGAAGAATTGAACAAATTATTAAAATCTGATTCGTTTGATGGTTTTTCAATAAGTGAAAGAATTGACTCATTAGCCGATATAATTATAAAAAATACTAGTAAAAGAACACTTTTCACTAAGGCAAAAATAGTTAATAAACTTAAGAGTGAACTTTTAGGTAAATTTAATATTAGAATGATATATAATGAATTTTTAAATAGTAAAGAGTATGTAGAGAATACTGGTTTACATGAAAATATAAAAAATTACAAGTATTTAGAATATCCAGATATAACAGGAATGCTTTATATATACTTTGAGATGCTTGGATATCCAGAAAATAATTTGATACATCATCTTGTTATAGATGAAGTACAAGATTATACACCACTTCAACTTAAATTAATTAAGAATTTATTTTCTGGTGCATCAGTTACTTTATTAGGTGATTCCGATCAAAAAATAAACCCATATTATAAATATGATTCATTAGAAGAAATAACAAAAATATTCACTAATGCTAAATATGTCAAGTTTAATAAAGCTTATAGATCTAGTCCTGAAATAATGAATTATGCTAGTTCAATTACAGGAAGCGATATTGAACCTGTTAGAATAAGTGAAGGCATAGAAGTTGAAAAGAAAGATGTAAATAAAGAAGACCTATTTAAAACGCTTGTTACTGATTTATTTAAACTTAAAGAAAAAGGATTAAATAGGATTTGCATAATAACTAAAAGTAGCAATGAAGCAAATGCAATTTATGAAGGATTGAAAGATGAACTAGAAGGTATCACCATAATAAATGATGATAATGATAGTTTAGAAAAAGATATATTAATATCCCCATCGTATATATCAAAGGGGTTGGAATTTGATGCTGTTATTAATTATAATGATAAAGAAAATGACTATGAAGACAAAGATAAATATTTATACTATATAGCATCAACAAGAGCACAACATAGTTTAACAATATATAATGAACCACAAAAGGTAATGAAAAAGGAGAGATAGAAATGATATTTAATAGAGAAGATTATATGAGTAGTCAAGATGTAAAAGATTTTATTGATTATTTTGAAGGAAATGTTGTTGTAAACAGTAAGAACAAAGATAAATATAGTAAAGAAATAGATTTAGAAAAAGCTATAGAAATATATGAAAGTAAATTATTAGATATAAGAAAAATATATGAGTTAACTAAAATATACAAAAATAGTGAAACTATAAATAAAGCATTTTCTAAATTAAAAAAATATGGTGATGATCCATTCTTAAAAGACTATTGTGAAAAAATAGAAAAAATATCAGAATACATAAAAAATGCAGAAGATAGAGATTTAGTATTAACAGCACAATACTTAATAGAAAATGAACCTGCATTCAATTATTATGATGAAGTAAAAGGACTTGTTGAAAGATATATAAGAAGTGATTATACCTACTTAAGTGATTTCTTAGCAGACGAAGATACTACTAAAGACAATTTAGAATACTGCAAGGAAATAGTAAAAGAATATGATCCATTTATATTCACATTAGCACAAGAAAAAGAAATAGAACGTTCTAGATGTAGAAGATATGATGCTAGAAAAAATATAAGAGATATTTATAGTGGAATAACTACTGGTCAAACTAGAAGCCATATGCCTTTCGATGAACTAGTATGTTACGATTTACTTCCTTTTAAAAACTTAAATCAATTAAATGAATTGATACAGGATTTTAAGGTTAAAAATGCACCAACTGTAGAGATGAAATTTAAGAACTTATTAAATGAACTTGAACCAGATAAAGCAGATACTATATTAAAATACTTTGTAGATAAAAAAATAGTTATCAATAATGATAAAAGAACATCAATAAAAGATATCGAAAGAGAAAATGTAATTGTTAATGGAAAAAGATTAACTGAAGAAGATAAAGAAGTAATGATTAAATATTTAAATGTTAGAGAGACACCTTTATATACTAGAGCAGTAACACTTCTAAGAAATAAGGTATTAGATGGAGAAATTAGTCTTGATAAAAATAAGAATTTAAGAATAACTAGAAAATAGTTATTCTTTTTCTTTTTATGAAAATTAGCAAACTAGATTGACAAGTGCCAAAACGAGTGATAACATATTTTTTGTATAAAAAAGAAAGAAGGAATAATTAATGAAAAAGAAAGAGTTTAAGGCAGAATCAAAAAGATTATTGGATTTAATGATAAATTCTATTTATACTAACAAAGAAATATTTTTAAGAGAATTGATATCTAATGCAAGTGATGCAATAGATAAATTATATTTCAAGTCTCTTACAGATGATAAAGTAAGTTTAAATAAAGATGATTTTAGAATAAAAATAGATATCGATAAGAAAAAGAAAACACTTACTATTAGCGATAATGGTATTGGAATGAATGAGAAAGAATTAGAAGAGAATCTAGGTACTATTGCTCAAAGTGGAACACTTCTATTCAAAGAGGAAAACAAGGATAAAGGTAACGATATAATCGGACAGTTTGGAGTAGGTTTTTATTCTGCATTCATGGTAAGCGATAAAATCGAAGTAGTTTCTTTAAAATATGGAGAAAAAACTGCTCATAAGTGGGTAAGTAGTGGTGCTGATGGATATACTATCGATGAGGCTAAAAGAGATGAAGCAGGTACTACTATAACACTTCATATTAAAGATGATGAAGAAGATGAAGGTGGAGAAAAGTATTCTAGATATCTAGATGATTTTACTGTTGAAGGATTAGTTAAGAAATATAGTGATTATATAAAATATCCAATTAAGATGGATATAGAACATGAAGAAAAAGGAAAGAAACATAAGCATGAAGAAACGCTTAACTCTATGATCCCTCTATGGAAAAAAGATAAGAAAGACATAACTGATGAAGACTATAACATGTTCTATATGGATAAGTTCTATGATTATCAAAAACCGCTTAGAGTAATCAATACTAAAGTAGAAGGTACATGCAGTTATAATGCATTATTGTTTATACCTGCTAAAGCTCCATATGACTTCTACACAAAAGAGTTTGAAAGAGGCTTAGAGTTATATTCAAATGGTGTATTAATTCAAGAGAAATGTGCTGAGCTAATACCAAATCATTTCAGTTTTGTAAAAGGATTAGTAGATACTCCTGATGTATCTCTTAATATATCTCGTGAAATGTTACAGCAGGATAGACAACTTAAAACAATAGCAAAAAGCATTGAAACTAAAGTTAGAAAAGAACTTGAAGAAATGCTTGAAGAAGATAGAGAAAACTATGATGAATTCTTCAAAAAATTTGGAATGAATATCAAGTTTGGTATTTATGACCAGTTTGGTGCTAATAAAGAAACACTAAAAGATTTAATAATGTTCTATTCATCTACTGAAAAGAAACTAGTAACATTAAAAGAATATGTTTCTAGAATGAAGGAAGGACAAGATAAAATCTATTATGCTTGTGGAGAAACTACTGACAAGATAGATCTTCTTCCACAGGTAGATTCAGTTAAAGAAAAAGGCTATGAAGTATTATATTGTACTCAGTATGTAGATGAATTTGCCCTTCAAACTCTAGCGGAATATGATTCTAAAAAGTTTGCTAATGTATCTACTGAAAACTTGGACCTTGAAACTGAAGAAGAGAAAAAAGAAGTAAAGAAATCTAATGAAGAAGCAAAAGATTTATTTGCAAAGATGAAAGAAGTATTAACTGGAGAAGTTAAAGATATAAGATTTACAAAGAAGTTAAAGAACCATCCAGTATGTCTAACAAGTGAAGGACAAATATCAGTAGAGATGGAAAAGGTAATAAATGCTATGCCTACTGATGAAACAGTTAAAGCTGAAAAAGTCCTTGAAATAAATGAAAGCCATCCAATCGTAGATAAGTTAAAAGACTTATATGAAAACGATAAAGAAGGATTAGAAAAATATACTAAAATACTATATGCACAAGCAAGATTAATCGAAGGATTACCAGTTGAGAATCCAACAGAGATAAGTAATCTAGTATGTGAAATGTTATCTAAATAAGTTTGATCAAGTTTATAGAAAGCGATGTAAATCGCTTTTTTATTTTCATTATAATTGACTTAATAATCGCTATTTATTAATATTGATAGTAGATAATATAACATAATTATTTTTAGATAATTGATGATAGGAGACATTATGAAGAGTATAAAAGATAAAAATAAAAATAAACTTAGAAAAAAAAGTACAAGAAAGAAAAAAAAGACTCTTGCTTTTACATTAATCGAACTTTTAGCAGTAATTATTATTTTGGGAGTACTTATGTTAGTTGCTATTCCAAGTGTAACATCATATATAGCTAATTCTAGAAAAGAAGCATATATAGATACAGTTAAAAATTTAATAAAAGGTGCAACTAATCTAGTTAACAGTGGTACTTTAGATGTTTTCGATACAGAAACTACTTATTATATTCCTAATAGTTGTATCGAACTTGAAACAGGTGGTGACTCACCATATGGAAAATTTGATCCAGCTTATATAATGGTAACATATAATAATGACTCGTTTGATTATTACTGGATGAGTAGAGATTCTTCAGGACAAGGAATTAAAAATGTAACCAATAGTAAAGACTTGAATAGTAAAATAATTGAAGCTGGTATAAAAAAAGAAGATATAAATACAAAGACTAGTATAGGTGATAGGGATAAAATTATTGAATTCAATGAAGATTGTAGTAGTATTAAAGAGACAAGGTCTCCTGATAAATATGTACAGGAAGATAATCCTTCTGAAGAGATTAGCTTTAGTAGAATTAAACAGTTTGCAAATAATACAGTTTTCGGTAAATCTATGAGTCGATATTATATTGAAAAGGTATATACATTAAAAAGCATAGATATTCCGGCTAATGCTATTGATAGTTGGGATATTTCGGATGCACAAGACGAATCGATAATGGCTTGGTATACTGATATTGATAATAATTCTAGATACGAGTTATATTTAGGACAAAAGGGTGGAGTAAGAGCCAATCAAAATTGTAGTAATCTATTCTCTATTTATACGCAAGCAACGTATTTAGATATGAGTAATTTTATTACAAATGACGTTACTAATATGGATAATATGTTTGAACAGACTGGATACACTGGTGATAGAAGTAGGCCATTTAAAATAGTAGGTTTAAATAATTGGAATGTTTCCAAGGTAGAATCTATGAAAAACATGTTTCAATATGCTGGAAGAAGTGCTGAATCATGGGATATTGGTGATCTTAGTGGATGGAATACTTCCAGCGTTAAAAGTATGAACAAACTATTCTATTTCACGGCATATAATGCAAAAAGAGTAGAGTTAAATCTTGCAAATTGGAATGTGTCAAATGTTATAGATATGGGACAAATGTTTACAGCTTTTGGCCAATTCGCAGAATATTGGTCTATAGGAAATTTAAGTAATTGGGATACAAGAAATGTAAGCACTATGGACTCTATGTTTTGCTATGCTGGTCAGCGTGCTACAACATGGAATAGCATAGGGACTCTAAAAGTATATGCAACTAATATAAGCAATCTTATGAGTATATGTGAAAATGCGCATGCAACTATAAACATTTACAGTAATCCTACAAATTTTGGTAACGCATTTGGTGGAAGCACAGCAACCAAAAGCGGTAGTAGTGTAGTTGTTAATTACTCAAGAAATACTCAATATATCGACCCTATAATAGCTACAAAGTCACAAGGAGCAAATGTTACTAAAGGGTCTCAACTAGATTAATAAGTCATTATTCTATTGAAAAATAAAGGGAAATGTGGTATAATGTTACGTAATCAAGGGGGATAATATGAAAAGAAAAAATGATTGTTTAGATGAACTTATTGAAAAATACGCAGATAGTTTATTGTCTAAAAAAGATCTTATTGGTGATGGTTATGATGATATGTCAAAACTATTCTATTTAGTAAATAAGAAGTTTCTTTATTTACTAGATAACAACCCTGAAGTAGCTGTTACAGAAAAAGACATTGAATTTAGAAGAAAATTTAATAAAATACTACAAAAATATGGCCATCTTGCTTTAAAATGTGAACAACAAATAGAAAATAGACATTTTATTGAAAATCCAGAAGATAAAGATGTTAAAGAAGATAAAGGAATTATATTGCCAGATAAACCAGTTATATTTGTTGCAAACCATGGATTTAGAGATGATATTTTAGCTACAGTATTAGCTGCAAAAAGACATGCATATATATACTTAGGTAGTCTTCCAGAGTTTTATAATACTTTTAACGGGGTAGCAATGCATCTTGTTGGTGATGTAATGGTTAATAGAAAGAGCAAAGAAAGTAAAAAAGCATCAATTGAAAAAGTTGATAGATTGATGAAACTTGATACAGATATTATTACATTCTCAGAAGGAGGATGGAATAAATCATGCAACGAATTGACTCTTCCATTATGGCATGGAGTTTATAAAATGTCTAAATTAAATAATTATCAAGTAGTTCCTATTGCTCACTACATTAGAGATAAAGAAGTTTTAAATAAGAAAAATACAATTCATACAATTGTTGATGATCCAATTCCACTTTATGAAATGGAAGAAAAAGAAGCATTAACTTATTTAAGAGACGTTATAACTTCCTGGCAATATAAAATGATGGAAGTATATGGTAAAAGCACAAGAGAAGAAGAAGTAAAAGGATTTTCAAGTAGCAAAGAAGCTTGGGATAGCAAATTGGAGAAAAGAATGAAATGCGTAGAAAGATATGATTCTTCAATTGAGAGATTTAGTGACTTTAGAGATAGAAGCATAGCTAGACCTGAAGATGTGTTTGAACCTATAGCAAACATAAAAAATATAACACCAGAAAATGTTAAAGCGGTAATTGAATGTAAGAAATTAGTTAAAGAATTAAAAGAAAATGACTTTCAAAGAAGATATTAACATTTTCTTTTTTTTATGCTACTATTTATATGATAGAGGTGGTGTAAATGAGTGGAGCTTTATTACCAACAACAGCTATTGCTTTTTCAATTTTACTAATGGTAATTTATTTTTCAAAAAAAAGGCTAGAAATCTTTGAAAATAGATTCTATTCTATCATGATAATTATGATTTTCTTTGACAGCATTTTTGCAGCGACTCTCCAATATATTTGTATTGGTGGAGTTGACGATTTCAAACTCTTTCTTATTAAATTATTTAATAAATTAGACTTTACGACACTAATTATTTTTACTACAGCCTTTGTTCTTTACAATCTTATAATAACCATAAAATTAACTGATAAAAGAATAAATAATATATTAAAAGTAGCAATGGGAATTGATGCAATTTTATCTCTTGCTTTATTATTCCTTAATGTTGAATTAATTCAAAGAGGGGACAACTATAGTGTTACAGGTTCAGCTATTACATATACATTTGCAGTTTGCGGAGTCAATGTTACTCTTTCTCTATTGATAGGATTATTAAATTTAAGGAAAGTAGATAAAAGACACTTGCCATTGTTTATTATGATAATATTAATGCTTGGAGTGTTAGGAATATTTATAATAAATCCGTATTTAGTAATCATCTCCATTGTATTAACATTCTTGAACTATGTGATGTATTTTACAATTCAAAACCCAGATGTAAAAATGGTTGAGGAAGTTACTATAGCTAAAGAGCAAGCTGAAAGAGCTAATCATGCTAAGAGTGATTTCCTATCTAGTATGTCTCATGAGATAAGAACACCACTTAATGCAATAGTAGGTCTATCTGAAGACATTTCTACATTTGATAATTTGCCTGATCAAGTAAGAGAGGATTCAAAAGATATTATAGATGCATCACAAACACTTCTTGAAATAGTTGGTAATATACTTGATATTAATAAAATTGAAAGTGAAAAACTTGAAATAATAGATGTTAAATATCAACCACTAGAAATATTTGATAGTTTAGCTAAATTAAATATGACTAGAATAGGTGAGAAGCCAATAACATTTAATACCGAATATGCTAAAGATATTCCATATGAGTTAGTTGGAGATAAGATTAGAATTAAACAAATAATAAATAACTTATTATCTAACTCGTTTAAATATACTGAAAAGGGTGAAGTAAATTTCACAGTTAAATGTATAAATCAAGGCGATATATGTACTTTGATTATTACTGTTCAAGATACTGGTATGGGTATTAAGAAAGAACAAATGGATAAACTATTCCATAAATTTGAAAGACTTGATGTTGAAAGAAATACAACTGCTGAAGGAACAGGTTTAGGCCTTGCTATTACCAAGAAATTAATAGAGATGATGGGTGGAAAAATAAATGTTCAGTCTACATATGGGCAAGGATCTATGTTCGTTGCTCAGATACCTCAAAAGATAAGTAGAATGACCGAAGGAGCTGGTTTCGAAACTATCATCATCAATAGTGCTCATAGAACAAATGAAGAAAATAAAGTGTTAGATCCAATTATTAATAAAGGAAGTTCTGATAAGAAAACTAATAATAATTCTTTTGAAGGAAAGAAAATATTAATAGTAGATGATAATCAACTTAATATAAAAGTTGCAACAAGAGCTCTATCTAGTTTCAATTTAGAAATAGATGATGCTACTAGTGGAAGACAGTGCTTAGATATGATTAATTCTGGTAATCAATACGATTTGATACTTATGGATATTATGATGCCTGGATTATCTGGTGAACAGACATTAGAAGAATTAAAGAAAGATCCAAACTTCAAAACACCAGTACTTGCTCTAACAGCTGATGCTGTACAGGGATCACAAGAAAAATATTTAAAAGCAGGTTTTAATGATTATCTATCTAAACCATTTAAAAAAGAGCAAATAGAAGAAAAGTTGAATAAACTGCTATAGGAGTAATCTATGGATAACAATAAAAATAATATCGATGTTGATGAAATGATGAAGCATACAATCTATGATAATTCGTATAATGGAAATAGTAATAATGCAGCTCAAAACATTGGTAGTATGAATTATAATAATCAAACAAATATGAGTAGTAGTCCTACTAACAATAGTAATAATAATACGAAAATAGTAATCATTGTAGTTTGTATATTAATCGCAATAGGATTTATCTTTATGATTGCATTTGGTGCCATCTTCTTATTATCTGTTAAGACTACTACCGATATTGTAGATAAGGCACGCGATTCCTCTTATCAAGAAATGGCATTAACTTATATTAACGCAGCTAGAAGTATTGTTAACGAAGGGAAAGATATCTTATTTTACAAAGAGAATACACTTTTATTGATACCTATGGGGCATGATAGTTCTAGAAGTTGTAGAACTCCTGAATCAGGTGGACAATCACCATATTCTGATAAATATAAGATGATTTATGTTGGTGTTACTTATGATGCTGTATCGTACAATTATTATTTTACTGCCGTAGATGGAAAAGGCTATGGTATTAAATTTACGGATATGTATAGTCTTGCTAATGGTGAAAATTTTGTTGAAAAAAATATGGATAACTATGCAGAGATATTACAAAAGTATTATACAAATAAAGAAAATTATAACGGAAGTATATCTAATCTTGATGATAATGACTTACTAGAGATATCCGATAATATAAATGTTAACCATATAATAGTTTTATCAGCAGATAAATGTGAATATGGGTATTAATGTAAAATCATTAATACTTTTTTAATTTATAATAAAAATATGATAAAATTATAATTAATTAAAGATATATAGTGGTGAGTCATATGAAGATATATAGTTTAAATGGAGAAATTAAATGGTATAAAAGATTTAAAATATATATGCCTTTAATAACATTTTTTATAGTTAATATAATAGCTATTCCTTTTTTTTATTTTATCCTAGGTGATAGATCTAACCTAATTAGAGCTATAATTACATCATTAGTTATTTCATTATTAATAACATTCGACTATATATATACTAAAGTTATTACTTATGAAAAGAAAACAATAGTTATTAAAAATAAACAAATATATCTTATAGTTATACAAAAAGAAACTGATTTCTATGGAACGGATGCCAAAAGAAAGATAGATATTGATTTTAATAATAAAGATGAAATCAACGATATAATAGAAAATCATGACAAGTATTTAGGTATTGCTATTCATAAAGCTGATAAATATGATATTATTAAAGAGAAGAAAGATAAATTGATAGTTAGATTATATGGAATCTATACAAGATGGAAATATAAAGAAGAAAAGAAGAATGTCTTATTCAAATTAGTTAATAAAAATAGGAATATAAAATTAATCATCGATAATAAATATAATGGTTATGAAGAATTGATAAAATATATAAAAAAGAAGGAGAAATAGGATATGTTTGATACAAAATTACTTTTAGATAATGGAGTAAATTTAGATAAAAGCTTAGAATTGTTCGGAGATATTGAAACCTATAATGATACGATAAAAGAATTTCAACAGGAACTAGGTAGTAAATTAGATAAGATTAAAGAAGAAAAAGAATCTGGAGATATGGCTAATTATGCGATTAATGTGCATTCACTTAAAAGTGATGCTAGATATTTCGGATTTGAAGTACTAGGTAATATGGCTTATGATCATGAGATGAAAAGTAAAGAAAATGATTATGATTATGTTAAAGCACATTTTGATGAATTGATGAATGAAGCTACTAAAACATTAAAAATAGTTAATGAATATTTAGGTGCTGGAAACGATGATGTTAAAGAGGACAAACCTGTTGTTTTCAATAAAGATAAATCAATATTGGTAGTGGATGATTCAAATGTTATTTCTTCTTATTTAAGTAGTATATTTAGTGATGAATATAATATTGTAATAGCTGATGATGGAGATGAAGCAATATCTAAACTATCCGATAAAAGTTTAAATGTTAAATTGATGCTTTTGGATATTAATCTTCCTACTGTTAATGGATATGAAGTATTAGAGTTTATGAAAGTTAATAATATAAACGATATAAATGTTGCAGTTGTAACTAGTAATGACTCTAGTGAAGTAGTAGAAAAAGTAAGAGGATATAGAGTTGGGGTAATAGTAGAAAAACCATTTAATGAAAATAGTATAAAAAGTGCAGTAGAAAATTTATTAAAATAGGGCAGTGATAATATGAAAGATGCATTAAAAGGTTTTATAAGAGCAGTAATAATATTATTTGGTATGTTACTAGTTTTTAATCTTTTAAAACCAATTATCTTTTCAAGAGAAAATAATAATGCAAATGATAATTATGGTATTCCAAATAATGAAGTAATCGATAATAACAAAAGTATCGATATACAATTTGATTATAATAATGATTATTCTTCATTATATAGAAAATATGATTTTAAAAATACCGAAGAGATGTTTGGTAAAGAATTTAGAGATTACTATTATGATGATAAGAAATTCGATAATGAATTCTATTTATATACGGCAATTGTTAATCTAGCTAAAAATAATTTTATATTAATATGCAATGATACGGTTGAATATAGTGAAAAAGAAGTATCAGATAAAATATATGAATTATTTGGAGAAGTAGAATATTCACCTATTTCATATACTAGTAAGGATGAAAACTTAACAATAGTCTATGATGGAACTAATAAAAAATATAGTGTAACAAATAAGAAATGTATAGGTATAGATGCTAGAACAGGATATATCGAAACTGAATTCTTAGGTGGAAAAGAATCTGGTAATACGATAGTGATATATGAAAGGGCTCATCTTATTAAAGAAATGAAAGAAAATGATCTTGATAGATTAATTCATTATAAAGGGGTTTTTGAATCTACTGGAGTAGCAAATGATGAAAACTATAATATATATGAATTGATATTTGAAAAGAATAATAACAATTTTTCATTAATAGAAGTGAAAATGCATAAATAATTGGTAAAAAAATAATTATAAAAATAAAAATATATTGAATTTTATAACTATTTATACTATAATCGTACATATCGTGAAAGCAAATGAGGAAGACGGAATAGCTAATATCTATTAGAGAGTTCTATGTATGGTGAAATTAGGATAAGTAAAAGGTTATTTAGATCACTTCCATATGTTTTTTATGGATAAGATAGAAACGGTAACGCGTTATAGTTCTAAGCGCATAGTGCAAACTATGAAATAAGGTGGTAACACGGTAATAATCGTCCTTTGATTATTATCGTGTTTTTTAATTTATAAGGAGGGTATAGTATGACTAAATTTAAAGAGTTAAGTAAAGAAAAGCCTAGTGTAACAGAAAAAGAGTTATTAAAAAGTTGGGGAGGAGTACAAAATATTTATAATAAACAGCAAGCAAATAGAAAAAATGCTGAAAAATTTGTGTTCTTCGATGGACCAGCTACAGCTAATGGAAATCCAGGACTTCATCATATGGTTGCTAAGTTTCTTAAGGATACATTTTGCAAATATGAATCGATGAATGGCAAAAATGTAGTAAGAAAGATAGGTTGGGATACACATGGACTTCCTGTTGAAGTTCAAGTAGAAAAAGAACTAGGATTTACTGATAAAACTGATATAGAAAAATATGGTATAAAAGAATTTAATGAGAAATGTAGAGAATCAGTTTGGAAAAATGAAAAGGCATTTAGAAACTTAACTGAGGAAATGGGACAATTCATCGAACTTGATGATGCATATATAACATATAATAATGATTATATTGAGACTGAATGGTGGATACTAAAAAAATTCTTCGATGAAGGTTTATTCTATGAAGGAGTCAAGATAGTACCATGGTGTCCTAGATGTGGAACCGCTTTAGCTTCACATGAAGTTGCACAAGGTTATGAAGAAGTAACTGCTAATACGGTTATAGTTCCTTTCAAGAAGAAAGATGAAGATGCTTATTTCTTGGTATGGACAACCACTCCTTGGACTTTGATATCAAATGTTGGATTATGTGTTAACCCTAAAGAAAAATATGTAAAAGTAGAATCTAAAGGATATAAGTTTATTTTAGCTGAAGCTTTAGCAAATGTTGTATTAGGTGATGATTATAGAGTACTTGAAACTTACAAAGGAAAAGATTTAGAGTATGCAGAATATGAACAATTAATTCCAGAATTGAAAGTAGATAAAAAGGCTTTCTTTGTAACATGTGATGAATACGTTACTATGACGGATGGTACTGGTATAGTTCATATAGCTCCTGCTTTTGGTGAAGACGATAATAAAGTAGCTAGAAAATATGATTTACCATTCTTAAATCCAGTTGGTGAAGATGGTCATTATACAGATGGACCTTGGAAGGGAATGCTAATATTTGATGCTGATTTAGAAGTAGTTAAATATTTAAAAGAAAATGATAAATTATTTAAGTCACAAAAGATGAAACATGATTATCCACATTGTTGGAGATGTCATTCACCATTAGTTTATTATTCAAGACCTAGTTATTATTTAGCAGTGACAAAATATCAAGATAAGACTATCAAAGCAAATAAGACGATTAATTGGTATCCTAGTTTCGTTGGTGAAAAACGTTTTGGTAACTGGCTAGAAAATATGAATGACTGGGCTATATCTAGAAATAGATATTGGGGAACACCACTTCCATTATGGAAATGTGAATGTGGTCATATGGAAATGATCGGTTCAAGGGAAGAATTAGCTAAGAAATCAATCAAGAAGATTAATGCTAAAGATATAGAACTTCATAGACCATATGTAGATGATATTCATATTAAATGTTCAAAATGTGGTAAAGA
>JAEEGL013266499.1_pt1 | contig 72454 bp, 46 predicted proteins | sample 9134231 | NCBI WGS metagenome assembly JAEEGL01 (sample SAMN16246548, study PRJNA631951) | gut metagenome | biome: gut microbiome; feature: rumen; material: fiber-attached | host: Bos | place: Iran: Karaj | collected 2018-10 | reverse complement strand
GTTGGGCTGGGCCATCTGCTTCCAGCCGCTATCGTTCAGGTCTGCTGCTGCCCAGACAGCCTTGTCGATGTTGCCGTCCTCGAGTCCCTGGTCGTTGCCATAGACTTTCTGCATCCACTCGGCACGCTCGTCGAGATAGAGCTGGTTAATCTTATCCTCATCGAATCCCGTGGCAAAGGTTCTCTTGGCGTGTTCCTGGAATCCTATCACATTCTGCAGCCTGTCCAGACTTACCCAACTCTCGGCGGGTGTGCCGCCCCAAGAGCTGTTGACAACGCCAATGGCGATGCCCAGTTTCTGTGATACCTCGCGGGCAAAGAAATAGGCAGCAGCAGAGAACTCGCCTACCGTCTCGGGTGAGCATTGCACCCATCCTTTGGTATAGCCCAGCGGTACATTGGTCTGAGGTGAACGGGCCACAACGCGCTCTACCTGGAACAGGCGTACCATGGGGTGTGTGGCATTGGCGACTTCCTGCTCGTAGTTGTTTACCTGTCCCCAACCCTTTACAGGCATCTCCATGTTGGACTGACCGCTGCAGAACCATACCTCGCCGGCCATGACATTCTCCAGCACCAGTTTCTTGCCGTCATCGAAGGTGAGTGTATATGGACCTCCGGCAGAGGGCACCTGCAAATCAAATTCAAAGGCTCCCGTCAGCTTATCAGCTTCCACTTTTACGGTTTTCTTGTCCCACGAGGGAGTAATTTTTACTGTGGCACCTTTCTTGGCCGTAGCCTGCAGGTGAACCTTAGTTCGTTGCTGCATGACCATGTTGGAAGTCATCCATCCTGGCAGTGTAACGTCTGCCTGCATCATAGCGGCAGAGAAAACAGCCGCAAGTAACATAAAGGAACGTTTCATAGGTAACTAATATGGTTTAAAGTGGTACATCTTCGTACAAAGGTACAATTATTTTGGTATATTTTTCATGAATCAAGATTTAGTTTTCACTTTTTTACTTAACTTTGTCTCAGAAAACAGATTCTTAAGCAGAAAACTAACATGAACAGATCAAGATTGGGCATGCTGATTGCCCTTATATTATTAACAATAGGAATACTTGTTGTAACCATAGGTATCGATGGCAAAAAACAGGCCAGAACAGCTGATGCAGAAGTTTCTGAGGATGTCAGCCAGTTTGTCACGCTGACGGATGCTGTGCCCGATGCCATTATGGAGATTCGCTACTTTGGCACCTATAACTTTGTAGGAACCAGAATTGACGGTTACCTGGAACCCACAGCTCTCTTGACCCGTGTGGCTGCCGATAGCCTCAAGGCTGTCAGCGATGATGTGAAGGCTTTGGGCTACCGGCTGAAGATTTACGATGCTTACCGTCCTCAGCAGGCTGTGGACCATTTTGTCCGTTGGGCTGCCAATATACCCGATACGCTAATGAAGCATTATTTCTATCCCGACCTTGACAAGAGTGTTCTCTTCGAACAAGAATACATTTATGCGAAGAGCGGTCATTCGAGAGGTTCGACCGTTGACCTGACCCTTTTTGATATGGAGACAGAGAAGGAATTGGATATGGGCGGCACGTTCGACTGGTTCGGTCCTGAGAGCCATCCCGACTTCTGCGGCAATCCCGATTCGGCAGAATTTACGGGTGATAACAGCAAAAGTCCTGTAGGACGTTCCATCACTCCCGAGCAGTTCCACAACCGCATGATTCTGCGTCAGGCCATGCTACGTCACGGTTTCAAAGGATTAGAGAGCGAGTGGTGGCATTTTACATTGAAGGACGAGCCCTTCCCGGATACCTACTTCAACTTTCCTGTAAAGCAAATAGTAAAATAAAGCGTTTCAGCTACTTCGACGATATGACCGTTTTGTTGTCACAAGAATGGCAAAAAACGGCTCAATATGAATACCGGTGTTCTTTGAGGAAGGAACACCGGTATCTTTGGTTACTTTATTGCCACCTTTTTCCCGTTCTTGATATAGATACCTTTCCTTAATCCATTGAACATGGAAGGGTGAACATTGAGCTTTCGGCCTGTGAGGTCGTAGATGTTGCCTGATTGAACATTGAACATTGAACATTGAGCATTATCAATAGTCCTGATAGCATCGGGATCCTCCTCTACGGTGCCCAGTTGCTCAACATGTACGGCGGCGAGAGCCACATCCCAATAGCGGAGCTCGGCAATGTCCACTATGCCTTCCTCGCCATCTTCGTCGGCAAAGAAATAGGCAACATCATGAAGTATCCACTTGTCGGAATTGGCTGAAGAGGATGACCCAATCCTGTCTCCGTCGAGATAGGTGGTAATGCTACAGTTATCAACGACAAAGACGATGCGGTGCCATTTCCCTTCAACTATGGTTCCGCCGTAGCCCAGTCCGTTTGTGTTGATGCCCAGTTTCTGCTGCGGGTTGATGAAGAGGCTGGCATCCTTATTGTTCAGGACTTGGCTCTGGAAGAGTGCATTGTAAATGGTTATGTCCTTGGGATGGATGTCCATCATAAAGGTGAAGGTTGACTGGTCGTCCTCCTGATTGTGCATGAACTGCAGATAAGTGTCAACAGGAACGCTAATGGCGCCATTGCTCATCGTAGGTCCTCCTGTAGGAACAATGCCGGCCGCTGCAAGGTCGTCTGTGGCAACAGGGTATCCTTCTTCGCCTTTGACAGCACCTCGTAGGGTAGCAGTGCCTGTGCCTGCCAGAAGGTCGGTCTTATCGTCGAAGGTCCATACGCTAATGGGGTCTTCCATGGGGTCGTCAATCCAACCCTGCTGTACATCGCCCAGAAGTGCTACATGCTCGTCGGTTAGAGGAACATCCCAGAAGCCTACCTCGGCAATTTCGTTATAGCCGTCCTCGTCGTTATTGTCGGCAAAAAGAAGCGCATCGGGGCGTAGGGTCCATAAGGTGAAGTCGGCCACGGTGCTTTGTCCCACTCTCTTCCCGTCCAAATAGGTATAGGCAAAGCCTTCCTTAACAACAAAGACGATGCGGTGCCACTTGCCATCTTGCATGACGCCATGATAGCCTAATCCGTTGTTGTTCAAGCCAATAGCTCCATTCCTAATAAAGAAGCAGCCGTCTGTGGTGTTAAGCGGATTGGTCTGTAGAAGTGCGCGATAGCCATTCAGCGTCAAGGGCCTTACATCAAACATAATGCTGTAGTCTGTGAGTTCGGCAAAGCCCGTATTATTGGTTAGCATGAGGTAAGCCGATACAGGCATGGTTATGGCTTTATTCTCGTCCGTCGGTCCTTCTACGGTTTCTATTTCAGCCTCTGAGGGGTCGTCGGTGGTCTGCGGACCATCCTCGGTCTTGAATGCAGCCTTAATGGTGGCAGTACCTGTTCCTTTCATGAGGTTAGAGGTGTCGTCGAATGTCCAGTTTCCTGTACTCTCGGGCAGTTCCTCGCCCACCTTGATTTGGAGAACATTCACCTCCTGTAGGGGGAAGTATTCTGCATTGACCTCGATGATGGCATCTCTCCGACCAGCCTCTTCCAGAGGTGTGGCACGGAACTTGTATTCCTTTTCACCGATGGCAAATGCGGTATCGACGGGTTCTATCCATTCGGGGAAGTCGAAGGTAAAGGGAACATTGGAGTTGACAGAGATGGTAAAGTCTGTTTTCTCAAGGAGGCGCACACCTGTGGTCTGTACTGCAAAGTATTCTTCTACATCCTTATAAACATCGCCGAGCCTCTTGGCCTGAGTTGCGGAAAGAGGAAGATCCCAGAAACGCATACTGGCGATATCAATCAATCCTTCCTCGCCGTCGTTATCGGCAAAGAGCAGGGCTTCGCTGGTGATGGTCCAATACTCCTGTTGAGAGGAGGACTCGCCAGCTTTCTCTCCGTCGAGATATAAGGTGGCACGGTTGTTCTTAACCACAAACAACACACGGTACCACTTGTCAAGTTGCAGGTTGCCTACATATCCGATAGACCCACCGCGTCCTACCTGGTTGTTCTTGATAAAGAGCCCGGCATCTTCCTGGTTGGTGATGTCGTGTTGTAAGATGGACTTGTAGCCGGTCAGGTTGGCAGGCTTTATATCAAGGAGAAGGGTGTAGTCGTGAAGGATATCTGTGTTGGCGTTGGGCGTAAACCAGAGATAGGCGTCCTTGGGGACGCTGATGGCTCCGTTATCTTCTACAGGACCTGCAACGGGGGAAATCCCAATGGAGGCGAGGTCGGAGTTCTTCTCCGGGCCTTCGCTGCCTTTGGAAGCTCCCTGTATGATAGAGGGATAGGTGCCTCCGTCCAGAAGATTGTTTGCATCGTCGAAAGTCCAGGAACCCAGCACTTCGGGAATATCATCGCCCATGAATACCACGACCTCAACATCCTGTGTGCCCGCCTCTTCGCTTACGACCTTAACTATGCCCTCGAAACGTTCGTTCTGTACATCGGTCTTTATGCGGAAGGTATATGCTCTCTCACCCACGAAGGGTGTTACATCGACGGGCTCAATCCAGTCGGGGAGTTCGAACGTGAAAGCTACATTGGCATCTACGGTGATGGAGAAGTCTTGCTCGTTCACCAGTCTGACGTTGGGGGTCTTAACGGTAAGGTATGGATCCAGCTGACTCTCCTCGATGGGGCCAAGCCCGGAGAGACTTCGTACCTGATTATCTGAGAGCGCTTTCTCCCAGAAGGCCACCTCGGACACTTCGGTATCTGTCATCTCACCGTCTTCATCGCAGAAGAGATAGAATCCCCATGGGTCAAGTTCCCAACGTAAGTCTGCGGTTTCTTTCTCAATAATTTTCTCTCCATCTACAAAGACACAGACCCTATCATTGCGGTTCAGCATAACGATGCGATACCATGTGTCGTTCTTGATTTCACCAAAATATCCTCCCATGGCATTCATGCCGATAGTGTTCTGGTAAATAAACAAGTCGCCGTCGTTAGTATTGCCTTGATTGGTCTGGAGCAACCCGTTGTAAGAAACGGCATTCTTCATCTTTATGTCCATCAGGATAGTGTAGTTTTGAGTGGGTGTGCCTGCAATGCGATTTACTCTCAATGCGGAGTTTTTGGGAACCAGAATGGCCTTGTTCTCGGCAGTGGGGCCTTCGGTTGAATGAATGTCTGCATCTTCCAGACTCTCAGCCACTTCTACCTTCTTGCTGCCAACGATGCAAGGCGTTAAGGACAGGTTGCCTTGTGCGGGTTTCAGCAGGTCCTCTGCATCCTGGAACTGCCATTGGCCGTCGGCATCGGGAATCGTATTTCCTTCAGTAGCTTCGAGGGTCTTGAAGGTTGTGGTAAGTGGCATGGAAACGTTGTCGTAAGAGTCGTAGGCCACAACTTCCAGTTTGTATTCTGTTTCGGCGGAAAGATTAGGCAGATTGAAACTCAATGTCTGAGGTGCATCGGCATTCAAGTAGAATTGTGAGAAAATGAATTTCTCGGAAATCACCAGTCCGTTCTTGCTGAGACGAATACGGTAGCGGAATACGCACTCGTCATCCTTAGCCTGCGGAAACGATGCAGTAGCTTCGTAGGCGAGGGGTTTCACCGTTATCTCGGCACTCTTGGTAAATACGGGATCAGACAAGCCTTTCCATAAGGAAATATTGTTGGGATTGTCATCGGTATCGCGGATGTCGGCATATTCGAACTTTGAACCGTCGAAGGGAGCCTTCAGCACCCAATGCGTAGCACCGATTTCAAGATTGCGATAGGTATCATAGCGGGTGATGTCGATATCACCATTTTCCATCTCACGTACAATCATACCTTCGGTGACATAGGTGTAACCTTCGGGATGTATGCCTGCATTGACGGCTCCGGGGTTAATCTCGGAATAAGTGGTGCTTCCTGTATTGATAACTGTATAATAGTTCTTGCGTTCCGAATTGGGGTTGGCACCCTGGTGAATGCTGCGCGGATCGCCCAGAGGATAATGGCTGTGTCCGGCAAACACTACTGCCTGTGGGTATTTGTTGAGCACGGGGTTCAGCACCTTCATGCCCCATGCGCCACCCGACTCGTATTCAGGCCATGAACCATATACCGTCCAACGTGGCGGTACGTGAGTGAATACAAAGATAGGTTTGCCTGGGCATTCCTTGCTTGCCTGCTCCAACCAGGCTTCCAACTGATTTACCACATCCTCAGGATAGGCAGCAGTGCCTGTAGCTGCATTACCGGTATCATTGCTGGAACTGGTGCGCATACTGATGGTGATGAAGGGATAGCCCTTGATAACCTTGTACTGATGCAAGGGGTAAAGCGCATCATTATTGAAGGATTTCAGCCCATTCTGGTAGTTTGCTGTTCCGTTGGCATCCATATTGTCATGGTTGCCCATCATGAAGAGGAACGTTCCTACAGGATTCGTGAAGTTTGCCTTGTCAGAAAAGACACTTGTGAGCATCTGGTATTCAGAGGCTTTTCCTGCATTGGCAAGGTCGCCAACCACAGCCAAAGCATCTAGGTTCCCATGGGAAGTGAGGTTTTTTAAGGCCTGAGGTACTTTTACCATAGCTCCCTCACCAACATTGTTCTCGAAGTGGACATCGGAAATGACGCCAAATGAGAGTCGGTCACTCTCTTGTGCCCAAGCACAGATTCCCACCATGCTTAGCAGTCCAATAAGGAAAACGGAAGTAGTTGTCTTTCTCATCTTACTTGATTATTAAGTTAACATAGTTATTTTTGCTTTTACGTTGGCAAAGATATGATTATTTTTCCGAATAGAAATAAATCATTAGTTTTTTTTTAAACTGAAAAGAGATCTACGATGACTCGTAAATCTCTTTTCAGTAGCGGGAGTGGGTCACGATCCCACGACCTCCGGATTATGAATCCGACGCTCTAACCAGCTGAGCTATCCCGCCATTTTTGCGTTTGCGGTTGCAAAGGTATGGCTTTTTCTGCTTTCCACCAAACTTTTGGGCAGAAAAAAAAATGAAATTGATTTTATTCGGCAGTTTGCCTTACTTTGGAACTGTACCAAACGTTTCGCATGTCGTTCAGCCGCTCTTTTACCTCTCTGTCTGACAATCCGTTCTCCAAGCGCTTGCCATTCAGATAGAGGTTGGATGAGTGTGACACATGATTCAATGTGTCACCATCAATAATAGGCATAACGGCATACGACTGGAGCGAACCGTACACACTGGGATTGATAGCTATAACGTTATTGTAACGGGAGTGGGGTGTGCTCTTGAGTTGCCCTCCAGCTACTAGTCCTCCTGCATATTGGCCGGACACATTTCCAGTGCTGTAGCAGCCTTCCATTACAAATGGGGCACGTACCTTTCCTACCAATCCTCCAGCATAGCTGCTGATGCTGTTTACATCTACAGAGGAATAACAATTGTTAAGGATAGATTTGCTGCCAACGTTGCCAACAAGACCTCCAGCATATCCTTGCCCGCTAACTCTACCGGTAGCATAGCAATTTTCTATAACTGACATGTTAGGATATGCAGAATGTCCCAGATACCCAGCTATAGCTCCGGCTCCGTAGCCGGTACAGAAGATATTGACATTCTCAAAACCTACATTTTTGCAGGTACCGCATAAAACGCCAAAGAAGCTGCCATAATAACAGGTACGTGCAGTAGTAAGGTTACGGATTACATGCCCGTTTCCATCAAATGTTACCCAAAGAGAGTATTCGTCAGCTCTGTCGTTCAAGGGTGTCCACTCAACACTCTGTAGGTCGATATCGCTGGTAAGTGCGAAATAAGTCATTTTATAAGGGGTAAGAGCCGACTTCATATTACACATTTGGCGGGAGTTGCTGATGAGATACGGATGTTCTTTGCTGCCGTCTCCACCAGAGAATTTTGCTGCATCTCTGGCTGGCGTAAAACGAGCCATCTCATTGTTAGAATATATCTCCACCTCATAAAGGCCTGCCTTTAAGCCCTTACTCACATTCAGCTGAATAGTATGATTTCCGCCACGGTCACTTGCCAACTTTTCCAGCTCAGCATAAACGGCTTTGGAAACGGAGTTACTTCTGTTGGTCTCCTGAGCCAATTTAACCTCGTCCTGAGTACGTGCTCTGCAATAGGTGTTACCGGTAAGCGTGTTGTAAACAAGTTCATCACCGGCTTTCATGTGTACCACTTCACCAGTTTTATTGTCAGTAAATTCCACAATTCCTTTGTCCAGTGAAAGGAGATCCTTGTGACTGCCTTTCTCACTGACCAAAAAGAATTCTGTTCCTAATACGCGCACTTGCTCTTTTCCTGTTGTAATCAGGAAAGGGTGGCTTGCATCTGACGTAACATTGAAATAAGCGGAGCCTTGGAATTTGATATTACGGTTTCCGCGTACAAAGTCACTTGTTGAATAGGAAATCTCTGAGTTTTCCTTTAATATCACCTTAGTGCCATCGGGTAGTTGTAACGTTGACGTCTCGCCAGCCATCGTAGATGCGACCATCTCTCCGTCAGTCAGATTGCTGATATTGTAGTACATGATGGTTGTGCAGGTGAGCAGGATGGGGAACAGAATAGCTGCAGCCCACAGCATGGCATTGCGTACTGTCGACTGGTGACGTTGCATCCATGTAGTATTAGGTATAATAGATTGATTAAGCACGTGTCTCTTAAAACGCAGGAAAGCTTTTTCTCCGTCGTATGCTTTCTCAATGATAGAAGAACCCATCCATGCCTCTTTCATGCGAACAAACTGCCGAGCATTCTCTTCGGATTCCATGACCCATTGAGCAAGGGCCTCAGCATCCTCTTGCATGATTTCTCCTGTAAGGTAATCTATGATATGTAATGATATATCTTTTTTGTCTTTCATTCTATTTCTCATGTATGACTTCATTGATATGACAAATTAATTACCTTCTTGTGTCAATTCAGCGCTATAAAAATTGTTAAAAAGGTTAAATATTTTGAAAATCGCTGTTCGATCAATTTGAGAGCATGTTGTATACGAACCTTAACAGTATTGGCACTGACCCCATCCTCGGCACCTATCTGACGGTAGGTCATGTCCTGAAAACGACTCTTGATAAAGGTGGTCTTAACAGGCTCAGGAAGATTCTCAATGCAATCGCGCATCAACCCTTCCAATTCATTGTCGAGCAGTTTACCTTGAGGTGTAACGGTGTCAAGTCCTGAAAGAACGTTGCGCGCATCCTGTTCGCCTAACGTACTGAAGGTTTGCACGGAACGAACAGTCTTGGAGTTAAGCAAGTTAAGGCAGTGGTTACGTGTGCTCATCATCAGATAGCTTCTGAGGTTGGAATGAATGACCACCTCGCTACGCACCTCGTAAAGATGACTGATAACATCGGAAACGGCAGCCTGCGCCAGAAATTCGTCAAGGAGAATGCTCTCTGCCAAGATACACATAGGTCCATAGTACACCTTGAACACATATCTGTATGCGTCCTCAGTGCCTTCCATCAGACCTCGTATTATATTACTCTCGTCAACTGCCATCAGTTTTTCAATTCATAATTCATTTTTAGCGGTTAGCGAACCTCTTAAACTATAAACTTTAAACTATAAACTTTCAACTTTATATCGGTTTCCCTCCTTCAACATAAGGCCATCCGTCTTTGCCCCACAGGATGCGAGACATAAACATCGGTCGTTGTTCCGGCCGCTGACTTTCTCGTACATGACAGTGATAGAAAATGTATTCTTTGCCATCAGACGCCGTAAAAATCTCGCCGCAGTGGCCAGGCCCAAAGAAATTATCACCCTCATCGCTATGTATTACAGGTGTGGCATAACCCTCTAACATGGGTTTGCCTTCCTTGTTCATAAAATCGCCTGTAAGTTTTTTACTGCGCCCCACCTGTAACTGGTAAGTATGATTACCGAAGAAGCCGGAACTGACAAACAGATACCAGTACCCCTTGTGATAATGAAGGTAGGAACCTTCAAAAACTTTTGAACGGTCGGGACACTGATGAACGGTCAGACCTGCCACATGCTCGTACTTGGCTCCTTCTTTTAGGGAAAGACCGTCTGGAGTAAGCTCAACACGGTGAATACCACCTACTGACCCAAAGAAGAGCCATACTTTTCCTGTCTTGGGGTCTGTAATAACTTCAGGATCAATAGTGTCCTCGATACCCGTCTCTTTTCCTCGGGTAATGATACCCTTGAACAGGAATTGGCATGGTTCTGCTTCTTGCAGGACGGCAATGTTGCTGTCCTCGGCGCTATTATATAAGGTGAGGTACATGAGACGTTTGCCGTTAACTGTTGCCACATCGGGAGCCCAGTAATTGCGTGAAATCCCGGATATGGTTTCCCAGGAAGCATTATCAATAGGCGAGATATCTGAAATTTGCCAGTGAAACAAATCGTCGCTTACCAAAGAACGTCGCGGATTGGTAGCTATACAATAATAGCGTCCATCATCTGCCTTCCATATTGTGGGGTCAGGCCAATTGCGGGGCCAAACGGGATTTTTAACCTCCTGAGCACATACTAAAAGTGACATCAAAAAGATGGGTAAAATAATGAGTAAACGGCAATTTCGTGTCATTCTTGTTTCAATGGTTCTTTCATTACAGGGGGCAAAGTTATAAAAAAATCTGTTTTTTAATAAAAAATGAGGTGAAAAATGTGGCTCATTCATAGAAAATATGTAATTTTGCCCTCCATTTTATATACACGTACGCATAAATACATTATATATGGCAGAAACAAGAAAAATCCAGCGAGCTCTGGTATCTGTATTTCACAAAGACGGATTGGAGGAAATTCTGCGCACGCTGAATGCGCAAGGTGTTGAACTTTTGAGCACTGGTGGTACTCAGACCTTTATTGAGAGCCTGGGGATACCTTGTCAGAAGGTTGAGGATGTAACTACGTACCCAAGTATATTGGGTGGCAGAGTTAAGACACTTCATCCAAAGGTGTTCGGTGGCATTCTGGGGCGCAGGGAACTGGAGTCCGACCAGCAGCAGATGAAACAGTATGAAATCCCAGCCATTGACCTGGTAATAGTTGATCTCTATCCCTTCGAGGATACGGTTGCCAGTGGTGCAAGTGCAGAAGATATCATTGAGAAGATTGACATAGGTGGTATTAGCCTGATTCGCGCCGCAGCCAAGAACTTCCGCGACGTTATTATTGTTCCTTCAAAGGCGGAGTACAAGCCATTGTTGGATTTATTGCAGAAAAAGGGCGCTCAAAGCGAGATAGAAGACCGCAAGTGGTTCGCAACCCGTGCCTTTGGCGTAAGCAGCCATTATGATACTGCCATCCACGGTTGGTTTGTTGGCTAAAGGTTAGAGGTTATTGACTAAAGCCCAATTATCAATTATCAATTATCAATTACAACACATGAAGTGGTTTTCGCTTAATAAAGAACTTGCAATGGACTTGGGTACCGCCAACACTATCATTATTAGTGATGGCCGAATAGTGGTAGACGAGCCCAGCGTAGTAGCCTTGGATCGCCGTAGTGAGCGTATGATTGCCGTAGGTGAAAAGGCTAAGATGATGTACGAGAAAACTAATCCGGAAATACAGACCATCCGTCCGCTGCGTGACGGCGTGATAGCAAACTTTAATGCCTGTGAACAGATGATGCGCGGTTTGATAAAAATGGTACATTCTGGAAATCGCTTGTTTTCACCCAGTATGAGAATGGTTATAGGTGTACCCAGCGGCAGTACTGAGGTGGAACTGCGTGCCGTAAGAGACAGTGCCGAGCATGCTGGCGGACGAGAGGTTTACCTGATCTATGAACCTATGGCTGCTGCTATTGGTATCGGACTTGACGTATTGGCTCCTGAAGGAAATATGATTGTGGATATAGGTGGCGGAAGTACTGAGATTGCAGTAATCAGCCTTGGAGGTATTGTTGCTGACAAGAGCCTGCGTGTTGCCGGCGATGTGCTGACAGCTGATATTCAGGAATATATGGGTCGCCAACACAATGTTAAGGTAAGTGAGCGTATGGCAGAACGTATTAAGATTCACGTGGGTGCCGCTCTTGCCGACCTGGGCGACGATGCTCCTGAAGATTATGTAGTTCATGGCCCTAACCGCATTACAGCCCTGCCTATGGAGGTTCCTGTATGCTATCAGGAAATAGCTCATTGTCTGGAGAAGACCATTGCCAAGATAGAGGCTGCCATCCTGAGTGCCTTGGAGGAGACCCCGCCTGAACTTTATGCCGACATTGTTAAAAACGGTATCTATCTGGCTGGTGGAGGTGCCCTCCTGCGTGGTCTTGCAAAACGTCTGACCGACAAGATTAACATCCCCTTCCATGTGGCAGAAGACCCTCTGCATTGTGTAGCAAAGGGTACAGGCGTTGCATTGAAGAATATTCATGAATTCCCATTCTTAATGTAATTTGCGAGAACTACTTGACAGAATATCACAAAATGTCCACTGGGTTATTTTCCTGCTTTTGGAGGTGCTCAGTGGATTCATGCTTTTCAAGTTCAACCATTACCAGGGTAGCGTATGGTTCACTCAGGCCAACACAGTTGCAGGGAAGGTTTTGGAATGGGAAGCCAAGGGGCTGCAATATATGAATCTGGGAAAAGAGAATGCCTATCTTGTTCGCCAGAACGTATTATTGCAGAACAACCTGAATGTTTTGCGTCATGAACTTGCCGAGTTGAAAAAGGACACGTCCATAACACGACAATATCAACTGGATTTGCTGAAGGACATGGAGATGATACCTGCACAGGTTATATCGAACAGTGTCAGACAGCGTGATAATCTGATAACTGTCAATGTGGGAAGCAATGATGGTGTGGAACCGGAGATGGGAGTAATCAGCGGTACCGGAGTGGTGGGAATTGTCAGCAAGGTTACTCCCCACTACGCCCTTGTGTTATCTGTATTGAATAGCAGGAGCAGTATCAGTTGCCGTCTTAGGGGAACGGAGTACTTTGGTTACATGAAATGGAACGGAGGCAATCCCTTACAGGTCTCAATGGATGATGTGCCCCGGCATGCTAATCCTCGAATCGGCGATATAGTGGAGACAAGCGGTTTCAGTAGTCTTTTTCCTGCAGGCATCTTTTTAGGTAGAGTAGCCCAGATACACAATAGTGGCGACGGTCTGGCTTATTCGCTGGAAATACAGATGAGCACAGATATCGCCCATGTACAGAATGTTTACGTGCTGAAGCACCAGATGAAGGAAGAATTAGATACACTCAGAAGGGAATGATAGTTACACAACTTAAACGGTTTGTCCTCATGCTGCTGTTAGTGGCATTTCAGGTGTTGGTGCTCAACCACCTGCAAATCATGGGCTACGGAACTCCGCTTATCTTTGTGGTTTTATTGCTCTATATGCCTATGGGAACCATAAAGGCATCGGTTCTGCTATGGGGCTTCTGTACGGGCATGCTGGTTGATATCTTTACCAATACTCCCGGAGTTGCAAGTGGTGCTATGACTTTCGCCGCCCTTATTCAGCCTGCTTTATTAAAATTGATGGCACCCAGGGATGCCGCTGAGGATATCACACCTACTATGCAAACCATGGGTACGTGGAATTATGTAAAGTATGTGATGATTATATTCCTAATGCACCATCTGGTATATTTCGGTTTGGAATGTTTCTCTCTCTACCACATTTCAGATGCCGCCTTGCTGATGGTGGCAAGTTGGGGTAGTAGCGTTCTGCTTGCCCTTTTCCTCGAATCTTTCCGTAAAAAGAAATAATCAGCTCCCACTTAATATGGCTGCCAATTACGACTTAGAAAAAAGGAAATACATATTGGGTGGTGTGGCATTCCTCATCATTCTGATTTATCTGATTCGTCTCTTTACGCTGCAACTGCTAAGTGACGATTTCAAGAAGAATGCAGATAGTAATGCCTTCCTGCGTCGTATTCAATACCCTGCTCGTGGTGTTATCACCGATCGTAACGGAGAATTGTTGGTATTCAATCAACCTGCTTATGATGTGATGGTGATAATGAACGAACAGGAAGGTGTTGATACACTTGATCTGTGTCAGAGTCTGCATATCAGCAGAGATTGGTATGTTCGTCGCATGGAGGAGATTAAAGACCATTGGCGCAACCCTGGGTATAGCCGTTTCACCCAACAACTCTTTATGAGCCAGCTTTCTACCGAGGAATTCAGCCGCTTTCAGGAGAAACTTTTCCGTTTCCCTGGCTTCTATATACAGAAACGTAGCATACGCCAGTACCGTCACCCTTATGCTGCTCATATTTTGGGCGATGTGGGCGAGGTGAATCCTCAGGATATAGAAAACGACAGTTACTATCAGAGTGGTGACTATATTGGTAAATTGGGGGTAGAACGTAGCTATGAGAAGGATTTGCGTGGCGAAAAAGGAATTGAGATTCTGCTGAGGGATGCCAGAGGTCGTATCAAAGGTCATTACCAGAACGGGAAATTCGACCTGGCTCCTGTGCCCGGACGAAACTTGAAACTTAGTATCGACATTAAGTTGCAGGCGCTGGGCGAAAGACTTATGAAAGGTAAACTGGGCAGTATCGTTGCCATAGAACCTTCCACTGGCGAGGTTCTATGCATGGTATCAAGCCCTACCTTCGACCCTAAGATGATGGTTGGCCGACAGCGTGGCAAGAGCCAGAAGCTTCTAAGTCAGGATTTGCATAAGCCTCTGCTCAACCGAGCCATCATGGGACAATATCCTCCCGGCTCAACGTTTAAAACCAGTCAGGCGCTGACTTTTCTGCAGGAAGGTGTGATAACTCCGGGTACGGCTTACCCTTGCAGTCACGGATTCCATAACAGAGGTCTTACCGTTGGTTGTCATGGACACGGCTCGCCGCTTCCGCTTATTCCTGCCATCGCTACATCCTGCAACGGATATTTTTGTTGGGGACTGTACCACATGTTCGGGAACAGAAAGAAATACTCGACTGTTCAGGATGCCATGACTACGTGGAAGGATTACATGGTTTCCATGGGATTTGGCTACACGTTGGGCATTGATCTTCCTGGCGAGAAAAGAGGCATGATACCCAATGCACCCTATTACGATAAGGCTTATCGTGGTGACTGGACTGGGCTAACCGTCATTAGTATCTCTATCGGTCAGGGCGAGGTGAATCTTACCCCTCTGCAGATTGCTAATTTGGGTGCTACCATAGCCAACAGAGGATATTTCATTATTCCACATGTGGTGAAAGAGGTGCAGGGACAGCCGCTTGATACTATGTATACCAAAAAACATTATACAAAGGTTGAGCGTAAGAACTACGAGTATGTGGTGCAGGGTATGCGTCAAGCCGTATTAGGCGGAACTTGTCATACCGCTAACACCAGTATGTATGAAGTATGCGGAAAGACAGGAACGGCACAGAATCCACACGGACAAGACCATAGCGTTTTTATGGGATTCGCTCCCCGTGAGAATCCTAAGATAGCTATTTGCGTTTACGTGGAAAATGGAACGTGGGGAGCTACATACGGTGTTCCTATTGGCGCGTTGATGATGGAACAGTATATTAACGGACATCTTTCCGAGAGTAGTATGCAGAAGGCAAGCGCCTTTGAACATAAATATCTTTTTACCCCAATAGACTACAATGCGACGGAATCTGAATAGAAATAACCAAGGTCCCAACCTTTTGAGTTCCATCGATTGGTTCACCATATTTATTTACCTCATGCTATTGGCTATGGGTTGGATGAGCGTGTGCGGTGCCAGTTATGATTTGGATCAGGGTGGTAGCATTGTCGATTTCTCCACCCGAAGCGGTATGCAGATTGTATGGATTGGCACATCGCTCATTCTGGGAACGCTGATACTTATGACAGACGACCGCCTGATAGAATCGCTTTCCTACATTATATATTTGGGTTTCCTTGTCCTTTTGGCGGTAACTCCGTATCTTGCACACGATATCAAAGGTTCTTTGTCGTGGATTAAAATTGGAACTTTCAGCATCCAGCCAGCCGAGTTTGCCAAATTCGGGACTGCACTATGTGTGGCCAAGGTGATGAGTACGTATGAGTTTGATGTGAGACGTTGGAAAGATTTTGTCATATGTATTGCCCTTATTGTCACGCCCATGGTATTGATAATGTTACAACGTGAGACGGGAAGTGCCCTTGTTTATGGTGCTTTCTTTCTCATGCTTTATCGCGAAGGAATGCCTGGCAGCATTCTTTTCTCAGGGGTTGCCGCTGTAATATATTTTGTGGTTGGTGTGCGATTCTCAGAAGAAGCGTTGATGGGAGTTCCACAGATGACACTTGGGCAGACATTGGTACTCATGCTCGTCCAACTTTTCACGGTTGGAATGGTATGGGTTTATACCAATAACAAGGCCGTAGGATGGCACATTTTGGGGTGGGGGACATTAGCTACCACCTTGGCGTTATTATTTACACGTTATATCATTCCGTGCAATGTGATGTGGGTTTTACAGGGTGTTTGCGCAATTTCTATCCTATACTTGCTTTACCGTGCCATGCGTGACAACATGATTCGCTACTTCTACATTGCCATGTTCGCCTTGGGAAGCCTTGCATTCTTCTATTCGGCTAACTTTGTGTTGAACAATGTGATGAAGACGCACCAACAAACTCGTATCCGTGTGCTTTTAGGTCTGGAAGACGACCCCAGAGGAGCCGGCTATAACGTAATACAGGCCAAAATTGCTATCGGTTCTGGCGGTTTGCAGGGAAAAGGCTTCCTAAACGGTACCCAGACAAAGCTAAAGTATGTGCCAGAACAGGATACAGACTTCATCTTCTGCACAGTAGGTGAGGAGGAAGGTTTCGTAGGGTGCGCTGCGGTACTGATTCTTTTTTTGGTCTTGATATTAAGACTTATTCATTTGGCGGAACGACAACCCTATAGCTTTGGGCGAGTGTATGGCTACTGTGTCATGAGTGTATTCCTCTTTCATGTTTTTATTAATGTCGGAATGGTATTAGGTCTGACACCCGTGATAGGAATTCCCTTACCCTTCTTCAGTTACGGAGGCTCTTCACTGTGGGGCTTTACTATCTTGCTTTTTGTGTTCCTGAGAATAGATGCAGGGCGCAATAGGATGAAACGTTAGCGGATAACATGGATACCCACATCCATAATGCCGGGTAGTATTTCTCTATGCATCAGATGGCGTATTCTTATTTCGCCAGACTGTCCTTTCTTCAATTCCAAGGGCAGACCCCGTGTCTCGTATTGGAAGTAATTGATGCCTTTTTCAGTGAAGTCACCGCTCTCATCAGCCAAACGGTATCTTATGGTGTCTACACGGTGACCCATAGGATTCTGATAATTTTGTTCAACTTCCATTATCAGTGTCTCATAAGGAAAACTGTTTGTAACCCTTAGACCTACTATCACACTGTAGTTGTCGTCTGTAGACAGCGTAGGTAGATTAAAGATCAGAGTATCTGTTCTATCCCAACAATTCCCTTTTACTGGTTGGTAAGTATGCATCAAAGTGTTCCTATTACAACTGGCCAGTAAAAGTATGGATAAAAGAATAAAACCTGCCCACCTATGCATTCTGGGGTGTTTTCTCTGATGTGGGAGATTCTGTTTTGTCTTCACCATCGTTGTTTCGGTGAGATGATTTTTTCTTCTTTTTCTTCTTTTTCTTCTTATCGAAACGGTTTAAGTCGTCCTGCGTAGCAAGGTCAACAGGGCGTTCTATTTCCTTATGTCCACCTTCTTCCAATGTGACGGGTTTTTCTCCCTTTTTGTTCATCGCTAAAACCTCATGGGCTCGCTCTGCAGAAATAGTAACCAGATTGGCAGCCAGTCGTTTGTCGGTAGAATAGGTTACCATACCGCTAAGTACGTCAGCCTTGAATAGATAATGCTCGCCTTCTTCACTAACTAGTATGGCGTCACGCTGCGGTAGTTTTTGTCCTGCCTCTATGTACTGATCAACTTCATAGTTCATACAGCATTTCAGTTTGGCACACTGGCCTGCCAGCTTTTGAGGGTTCAGACTTAGGTATTGGAAACGGGCAGAGCCTGTTCCAACGCTTATAAAATTCCTCATCCAGGTAGCACAACAGAGTTCTCTTCCGCAAGGGCCGAATCCGCCTATACGTCCTGCTTCCTGACGGGCACCAATCTGCTTCATCTCTATCCTGACACGAAACTCTTCGGCCAGCACCTTGATAAGTTGGCGAAAATCCACTCTTCCATCTGCAATGTAGTAGAAAATGGCTTTGTTGCCGTCACCCTGATATTCTACATCACCAATCTTCATTTCCAAGCCCAAGTCTTTCGCAATCTGACGGCTTTTTATCATGGTCTCTTGCTCACGAGCCTTGGCTGCCTCATAGCGCTCTAAATCGTTAGGGCGGGCAACACGATATATTCGCCTTATCTCTTCGTTACTCTTCAGGTTAGCTTTCTTAATCTGCAACGCTACCAACTTACCTGTTAGCGTCACCGTTCCTATATCATGACCGGCTGTCGCTTCTACTGCAACAAGGTCACCATTCTGCAAAGGTAGGTTGTTGACATTGTGGAAGTATCCCTTCCGTGTATTTTTGAATTGGACCTCCACCAAGTCTGTTACCTCTTGGTTGTCGGGAATGTCTGCCAGATAGTTGAAAGTATTCAACTGACCATAGTGACCTGTATTACTGCCTTTGGCGCAGAGACCACGTCCCCTGCATCCGCATTTATAGTTATACTCCATTATTTCTTTAACAGTATTATCATTTTAAGGGCGAAGTCAAAGAATACCATTTGCGCATTTACGTTCTGTTCTATGTCGCGCTGCGCATCAGAGAGCTCGTCCATTATTCCTATTACATTTGTCTCGTTTATGAAGGGGGAAAACTTTTGACTGAACAGTTCCTCTTCTTTAGTCAAATAGCTCATTCCCTCCCTATGGAAGTTGTACATGAAATTCTCGCGTAATAGTCGCTGGAAATACTCCAGCATCCGCTTTTGACGTTCACGTCCCAACTCTTTCACACTTTGCGTCCAAGCCTGCAATTCTTTCAGGTTTCTTATATAGCTGCCTCTCATCAGCTGTACAAAAAGTTCAAAGAACTGCTGTTGCTCATTGCCGGCTTCCAAGCGCTTCAAAGCTTCTGTATAATTGCCACGCGAAATATGGGCAATGTTATGAGCTAGCTCTTCAGGCACAGCATGAAGAGCCATCAGGGCATTGGTTATTCCTTCCTCTGTAAGCGATGGCACATTGATGCGCTGCACCCTGCTTTGTATGGTACCCAACACCATCTCAGGGTTTTCACTTACCAAGATGAAATAGGTATGCAAGGGTGGCTCCTCTATCAGTTTCAACAACTTGTTGGCAACTTCCTGACTCATTTTCTCAGGTAGCCACATCAGCACAACCTTTCTGCCTCCCTGACTTGATTTTAGTGCCAGTTTTCTTTGCAGGGCATCACTTTCCTGCACGTAGAAGGTTATCTGTTGGTTTTCTGCTTTTATGTCGTTCAGCCATATTTCCGTGTCAAAATACGGATTCTCCAAAAGCTGTTTCCGCCACGCCTCCAGAAAATCATCAGAAACGGGATGGTCAGAAGATTTCCCCTTGTATACAGGGAAGGAAAAATGCAGGTCGGGATGGGCCCAATTGTCCAGCATACGACATCCCTGACATTCTCCACAGGCATCTTCCTCTGAAGGTTCTGTACACAGCAGATAGCGGGCAAAGGCTAATGCCAAAGGCAATTTACCTGCTCCCTCAGGACCACAGAACATAAGGGCATGAGGAAGTTGATTCTCTCTTGCCATCTGTAGGAGATGCTCCTTAGTGGCCTGCTGTGCTATTACCTGCTGAAATCCGTATGCCATCTTTGTTCCTTAGTATATCTTTTTGGCTATCTGAGCTATGCTGTCAACAGCACTTACTGTATAGAAGTGCAGACTGGGAGCGCCCTTCTGCATTAACTCCTTACATTGCTTTACGCACCATTCGATGCCTACTTGCCTGATTTCCTCGTCTGTTTTGCATTTTACGGCTTCGGCATAGAGGTCGGAAGGCAGGTCGCAATGGAATGTCTTGGGGATAACAGAAAGCTGACTCAACTTAGCCAAAGGCTTTAAACCGGGTATGATGGGAATGTTGATGCCTGCCTCACGCGCCATCTCCACAAAACGGAAATACTTCTCATTGTCAAAGAAGAGTTGCGTAACTGCATACTGAGCACCCATATCTGCCTTCTGCTTTAGGACCTGAAGGTCGGCCTCCAGATTTGCAGCCTCTTCATGCTTCTCTGGGTAGCAGGCTACTCCATATTGGAAAGGTACACCCGGAACCTTTATTTCCGAACCATCCCAAAAATGGCCGGCATTAAACTTGTTGATTTGTTCTATCAGTTCTGTCGCATGGGCAGGACCGTCACCTGTTGGCTGAAAACTGGCATCCTCTTTGGCTTTGTCGCCTCTGAGCACCAGTAAGTCGTTTACGCCTAAGAACTGAAGGTCCAGCAGCATATACTCCAAATCTTCCCTGTTGTTTCCGCTGCACACGATATGAGGCACCACATGTAGCCCGTATTTCTGTTGGATGGATGCGGCAATGGCAATGGTACCGGGCCTTCGACGGATGCGCTGACGCTGCATGAGTCCGTTGCCCACCTCGTGATATACATACTCGCTGCGATGCGTGGTAATGTTCACATATCGGGGGTCAAACTCCAGCAGTTGCTCTATTGTACTGAACAGATTCTGTGTTCCCGTCCCCTTCAGTGGTGGTAGCACCTCAAAAGAGAAAGCTGTTCCTTGTCTTTTATTTATAATGTCTATAACGTTCATGTTTGTCTACAGGAAAATCAGTTGTACCAGAATGTAAATGGGCAGACAGATAATAAGTGAGAACTTAAACATATAGACAAAGAAACTAGGCATGCGCACACCGCTCTGCTCGGCCATGCTTTTAACCATGAAATTAGGTCCGTTGCCAACGTATGTCAAAGAGCCGAAGAATACGGCACCCATGGATATGGCACGCAGCAAGGGCTCTGCTACGCCTGCCACCAGATTGGCTGCTCCCGGGTCTGCAAGTGTGGTGGCAGTGGTATGGAATACCATCGCCGTGGGTGCATTATCCAGGAAGGCCGACAGGAATCCTGTACAATAAACAAACTGCCAGGGTTCTGTTATGGGCAACGGATTCTGCTTCAGATACATCAGTGCAGGAATCATGGTCGCAAAGATGCCGCAGAACACACAGACTACCTCCAAAATGGGTGTCCAATTATAATTGTTATCTTTCCTGACTTTTTTCTTCGTTGTCACAAGGGATAGAATGATAATTAATATAAAGGCCCACTCCCTGAGTAATTTCAGATAGAAAGGAGCATCAGGCTCTCCCATGGCTGGGATGTAGGTCTTGTTGATGAACATGGTGCTCAGAATCACGCATGCCAACCATATCAGGTTAATTAGACCCGTATAAGTTACCCTCTCCATTTCCTCTTCATCTGCCAGTAGTCTCTCCTCGGTTTCCTTCTTGTAGAATTTGCTGTCCATTGTATAGTAAACGGCCAGCATCATCAGTCCTGTTGCCAACCACTCTGGGGTCATTCCCAAGAACCAGCCAAAGGGTGTTCCCTTCTGGAAGAGCAGGAACAATGGGGGATCGCCCAGCGGAGTAAGAATACCACCGCAGTTGGCTACCATAGCTATAAAGAACAGTACCGTGTGGGTGGTGTATTTACGCTGGCTGTTGGTTTGCAGGAGCAATCGGATAAGCAGCATGGATGCACCCGTTGTTCCCATAAGGGAAGCTAACAGGTAACCTAACGACAGAATGATGCAGTTGACTCGCGGCGTAGCCTTCAGGTCGCCTTGTATGCAAATGCCGCCTGTGGTCACATACAGCGCCATCAGCAGCAGGATAAAGGGTACGTAGTCGTACACCATCTGATGCTCCAGCTCATGTGTTAACCCATGCATACAGAGCCAGACAGCAACGGGGGTACCCAGCAGGAAAGAAACCAGAAGTTTATGCCGATTGTCTTCCCACCAGTGTTTCACGTTTGTAAGCGGGAATATTGCTATGCACAGAAGCTGACACACAAAAGGTATCAGCATCCACATAGGTATTATATGTTCCATTTCCATTTACTTATTTGCTCTTTTTCTTTCCAGATGATCCAGAATCACCTTACGCATACGCATGCTCTTGGGAGTTACCTCTACATACTCATCTTCCTTGATGTATTCCAACGCTTCCTCCAGTGAGAAGATGGTGGCAGGAATGATGTGGGCTTTCTCATCTGTTCCGCTGGCGCGAACATTGGTCAGTTGCTTAGCCTTGCAAACGTTTATCACAATGTCGTTATCGTGCACATGCTCACCAACCACCTGGCCTGCATATACCTGATCTTGCGGTTCTATGAAAAAGCGTCCTCTATCCTGCAGATGGTCTATGGCATAGGCGTAGGCGTTGCCACCTTCCAGGGCAATGAGCGAACCGTTGACTCTACGGGTTATCTCGCCCTTAAAAGGCTGATACTCCTTAAACCTATGGGCTATGATTGCTTCGCCCTGACTGGCTGTCAGCATATTGGTACGCAGACCAATGATACCACGACTGGGAATATTAAACTCAATGTTCACACGCTCACCCTGACTCTCCATGCTGGTCATTTCGCCCTTACGGCGGGTTACCATATCTATCATCTTGCTGGCAAACTCCTCAGGAACATTGATGGTCATTTCCTCAATGGGCTCACATTTCACGCCGTCAATCTCCTTGTAGATTACCTGAGGCTGACCCACCTGCAGTTCATAACCTTCACGACGCATGGTCTCAATCAATACACTCAGGTGCAGCACACCACGACCACTGACTATCCATCGGTCGGTATAGCCTTCAGGAACTTCTACACGCAAGGCCAGATTCTTCTCCAGTTCACGTTCCAAGCGCTCACCTATGTGCCTACTGGTACAATACTTGCCTTCCTTTCCGAAGAAGGGTGAGTCGTTAATGGTGAAGAGCATGCTCATGGTAGGCTCGTCTATGCTGATTGGAGGCAGTGGCTCTGGATTCTCAAAGTCGCAAATGGTGTCTCCAATTTCAAAGTTTTCCAAGCCAACTATAGCACAGATATCACCGCTTGAAACCTCAGCGGTTTTCTGGCGCCCCATACCCGTAAACGTATGCAGTTCCTTGATTTTTGTCTTCTCCTTACTGCCGTCACGGTGAACAATGGTAATGTTCATGCCTTCTTTCAGGGTTCCACGATGCACACGTCCTACGGCTATACGACCCGTATAGTTGCTGTAGTCCAGACTGGTAATAAGCATCTGGGGCGTTCCCTCCAATATTTCGGGAGCAGGGATGTACTCCAGAATGCTATCCAGCAGATAGGTAATGTTATCTGTCGGGTTGCTCCAGTCTTCGCCCATCCAGCCCTGCTTGGCAGAACCATAGATAACGGGGAAGTCCAACTGGTCCTCTGTGGCATCCAGATCGCACATCAGGTCAAACACCATTTCATACACCTCCTCGGGTCTGCAGTTCGGCTTATCCACCTTGTTGATGACCACTACGGGCTTCAGACCAATCTGCAATGCCTTCTGAAGTACAAAGCGCGTCTGAGGCATAGGGCCCTCAAAGGCATCTACCAACAAGAGGCATCCGTCGGCCATATTCAGCACACGCTCCACCTCGCCGCCAAAGTCGCTATGGCCCGGCGTGTCAATGATGTTTATCTTAGTGTTCTTGTAGTTAATACTAACGTTCTTAGAGAGGATGGTGATTCCGCGCTCACGCTCCAACTCGTTGTTATCCAACATCAATTCACCTGTCTGCTGGTTCTCGCGGAAAAGGTTACCAGCCAGCAACATCTTGTCTACCAACGTAGTCTTACCATGGTCTACGTGGGCAATGATTGCTATGTTTCTAATACTCTGCATATATGTTTATTGTTCTACCTTATAGCCGGCAATTTTGGCCATACCCGGAGCTATCTCTATATTGTCGATACGTCCTTGGAAAATCTCTGTGCCGGGACCGATAGCATAGATGGGTACATAGCCGTTTGAATGGCCGCCGCTGGCCCAACTGATCATAGCCACCTCGCTTAGGATGTGCTTAGTAGTTTCGCACAGGTCACCAATGCGGTCGTTCACTTTCTTATCTTCTTTTATAGCTTTCTCTATTTCCTTCCAACGGTTCTGAATACGTTCTTTCTGCTTGTCGTTCAGATCGATGCCTGCGCCAAAGCCCATCTCTTCTTTCAAAACCTTATCTACTGCTTCCCAGGTAAACTTCTTGGGAGCCTTCTTGTACTGCTCTCTCAGCATCCACTTCAACTCGTTGATGCTCTTGCGCTGGTACTTCAGCAGGTCGGTATGAATCTCGTAAGGACCTACACCCATTACCAGACCGCCCGTCTCGTGGTCGGCGCTGATCACGATGATGGTTTCATCGGGGTGCTGCTCATAGAACTCATAAGCTACCTTGATAGCCTTGTCAAAGTCAATCACCTCATTGATGCAGTTGCCGATATCGTTGCTGTGACAAGCCCAGTCAATCATACCACCTTCAACCTCAAAGAAGAAACCGTCGGTGTTCTTTGACATGAGGAAATTAATTCCAGCACGAGTTATCTGCTCCAGTGTCAGGTCATCCTTTGTCTGGTCCAGTGCGTAGGGAATCTGGTCGCTGCCCAGTTTCTCATTTGCCTTGTCGCTCTGGAAGAGCAGAAGTTTCTCTGCCTGGCGCCCTTTCTTCATGTACTCCTTATAACCCTTAACAATGGTGTAGCCGGCAGCTTGAGCCTGCTCGTGCAGTGAGGGCTCACCTTCCTTGGCATAGGGACGATGGAAATCAGAACCGCCAAAAAAGTCGAATCCGCTCTTGCAAAGATCCTTACCCAACTCATAGTACATGTTACGGTCAGGCTGGTGACCGAAGAAAGAAGCGGGTGTCGCATGCGTAACAGCCACTGAGGTTGCTACACCTACGGCCTTTCCGGAATTCTTTGCCCACTGTGCAATGCTAGTAACAGGAGTTTCCAGATCCTTCAGCACACCAATGGCACCGTTCTTGGTCTTCTTACCAGTAGCCAAAGCTGTACCACCGGCAGCTGAGTCGGTAACACCATTCGTTGCGGAATAGGTATTTACCATACCCACAACAGGGAGACTCGACATCAAGAGGGGTTCAAAACCTATCTTGCCCTTTAGGGCTGCCAGGTAGGTCTCTGTAACATTTATCTGGTTCACACCCATGCCATCGCCAATGAAGTAGAATACGTACTTCACTTCTGCCATAGCACCAAGACTCATAAGAGCTGCCAACAAGCAGCCGAGAATTCGTTGTTTCATAATAGTGTCGTTTTATGTTATTATTTGATAAGATTCTATTTGCGGCACAAATTTAGCACTTTTTCTGCATTTTTGGCCGATTTGTTAGAATAAAGTGGTAATTTTGTTGGCAAAATTGCATTTTCCTATGGAAAGGAGCCGTCAAATATACAAAGTTACACTGGTTGGAGGTGTAGTAAACGTGGTTCTGCTGGTCTTCAAGTTTGTTGCCGGAATCATGGGCCACAGTGCTGCAATGGTGGCCGATGCCATTCATTCGCTCAGCGATTTTGTGACGGACCTCGTTGTCATTTTCTTTGTTCATATCAGTGGCAAGCCTCAGGATAGGTCGCACGAGTACGGCCACGGCAAATACGAGACCCTTGCTATGACCATCATTGGTTTTGCCTTGTTGGCGGTGGCTATTGGTATTGTTTTGAGTGGAGCCACCAAGATTGCAGCGTGGGCTGGCGGCGCATCGTTGCCCCCCCCCGGTATGTTGGCTTTGTGGGCGGCAGTGTTGTCAATTGTACTCAAGGAGGGCACCTTCCGTTATTCTATGGCCGAGGCCCGAAAACTTCACTCGCAGGCAGTAGAAGCTAATGCGTGGCATCACAGGAGCGATGCACTTTCATCCGTTGGTACAGCCATTGGTATTGGCGGCGCCATTTTCTTTGGACAAAGATGGGCGGTGCTTGACCCCATAGCCTCCGTCCTTGTGGGTCTGTTTATCATTAAGGTAGCCATCTTTCTGTTGCGCGATGGTATTGGCGATCTGATGGAACACTCCCTGCCTGATGAGGTGGAAAACGAAATTCTTCAGTTGGCGGCATCCGTCGAGGGCGTAGCTGAGCCACACGATTTGCGTACCCGCAGGATTGGTAACCATTACGCCATCGAGCTGCACATCCTCATGGACGGCAACATTCTGCTCCGTGAGGCGCATGATAAGGCTTCTGAGGTGGAGGATCTGCTACGCAGCCATTTTGGTGAAGAAACACACATCGCAGTGCATGTGGAACCGAAGGGAAGCCCCCTCCCTGCTCCCCCTGTTGGGGAGTGCTAGGTGGGAGCACGGAATGATAATAACAAATCTATTAATATGTTAACAATGCTTATTTCTAATCTAAAACACAACCCGAAAAGGGGAGTAGGGAGGGGATTCCTACTGATTATGATGCTGGCTTTAGGAGCCATGCAGGTGAGTGCGCAGGATTTGGCGCATTACAAGAGAGTGATTAAGGAACTCGCCAGCGCCAAGTACCAGGGCCGAGGCTATGCCAAAGGGGGTGCCAACAAGGCAGGGAAATTCTTGCAGAAGGAATACCAGAAGGCAGGCGTCGATGAAGTCATATTACAACCTTTTAAATTGGACATCAACACGTTCAGCGGTAAAATGGAAATGGAGGCGCTCACCAGCCTCAACCCTAACCCCTCTCCGAAGGGCGAAGGGAAAGATAGAGGCAGGGGGGACTGGAAGACGTTGCAGCCAGGAGTGGACTTCTCCATGAGAGAGTATTCCCCCGGTGTGCATGGCGAGTTCCCCGTTTACCACGTGGATACGCTCAGTTACGATGCCGACCGTATGTTTGCCGACTTGGCCAAACCTGAGTATGCCAACTGTCTGGTGGCTTGCGAGTTCTGGTTTACCTACCGTCACAGCAAGGATTTCCAGCGGCTGCAAAAGGCAGGCGAATGCAACAATGCCGGACTCATCTACACATGGCCCGCACCCATTAAGTTCTTTAAGGCTTACGGACACCGCGTGGTTGATAAACCCATCATCTGGGTGACACCCGAGGCTATCAAGGATGTGCAGCGCGTCCGTCTGAATGTGGATAATAAGTTCCTGAAGGATTACGAGTGCTTCAACGTCATTGCCAAAGTAGAGGGTCAGCGGCACGACAGCTGCTATGTCTTTACGGCACACTACGACCATCTGGGGAACTTAGGCAAGAATGTTTTCTATGCCGGTGCCAACGATAATGCGTCGGGTACAGCCTGCATCGTTACATTGGCAGCCTACTACGCCAAACATAAACCTCAGTATGATATGTATTTCCTTTCCTTCTCGGGCGAGGATGCCAACCTACGTGGTTCGGAGTTTTTCGCCAACAACCCCATAGTACCTTTGAGCCAGATTAAGTACCTTTTCAATATAGATATGATTGGCGATAACAGTCCCGTTCAGTATTGCGAGGCTAGCGAAGAGGGCATGCGTGGCTATCAGCTATTCGAACAGATAAACAATGAGAAGCATTACTTCACCAACTTGCATCGTGGTGATTTGGCTGCCAACAGTGACCATTACCCCTATGCTACCCGCCATGTGCCCTGCATCTTCCTGGAGAACGAGAAGGGCGATGCTTTCCAGTACTATCACACCATCTATGATACTTACGAGACTGTGAAGTTCGATAGCTACGAACCCGTGTTCCGTCTGGTTCGCGACTTTATAGAACGATACTAACAAAAAAAGAAAAGACCAACCTCACGGTAAGTCTTTTCCTGTCACTAGATTAAGAAAATAGTAACATGCTTTTTATACCTAACCATCATGAAAGTTTACTATAAGTCGCACTACTATCAACAGCATGATGACCTATAATGGTGTGCATTATTTTACCTATCTTTCATTTATCGGTTGCTTTTATGTATTCTGTTTGCAAAATTACGGGGATTATTTCATATTCAAGTGACACCTAAGTTTGGAAAGTTTGAAAAAAAGTCGGATTTTACTTGTTTTATCAATCTGATATACGTACTTTTGCCTTAAAAGAGCGTGAAACGAAGTGTGAAATGAAGGATGAGGGTCATTTTATAGTAAAGTCTTCTGACAGGTTAGATGAGAAGGGATTGGTGGTGATTGATGACTTCACCCGATTCCCACTTTATGGTGAACCTTTCTTATCTCCCTTCTTCCTTATTGTTCTCAACCATCGTGGATGGTTAAAATTGGAATATGATTTTACACCTTATGAGTTCAGGGAACATGATTTTACTCTTATCTATCCCAACCATGTTTTAACCTTCCAGGAGTCGAGTGAAGATTTTCTGGCAACGCTGATTGTCTTTACACGTGATTTTCTGGAATTATTGCGCCAGATGTTCCCTAATCATTTCAAGTTTTCATACCATTTCCACAACATATTTCACCTTAGGGAAGAACAGTACAAAGGATTAAATATTTGTTTTAAGCAGCTCAAGCTAATCAGTACTCTCGACCATCCTGAACAAAAGGAATTACTTGCTGCACAGGTTGATATCTCAGCGCAGCTAACAGAATTCTACTTAAAGGAAAACAATATTATCATTGATGACAAGAGTGCTACACAACAACTGCTTATGCGATTCCATGTCGCTATCGCGGAGAATTATTGTAAGAGCCGGGAAGTGAGGTTCTACGCAGATAAACTTTGCCTCTCACCTAAATATTTTGGAACGCTTATCCGCCGGGCGACGGGCATCAGCGCAGGTGAATGGATTGCATTGTATGTTATGGTGCAGGCCAAACATCTGCTAAGCCATCATCGCGATTTGACTATCCAGCAAATCAGTGACCGACTCGGATTCTCAGACCAAACATCTTTTGCTCACTACTTTAAAAGCCGCTCAGGACAGACACCGCTGGAATACAGAGAAAGAAAATTGTGATTTTTGTCCCCAAAAGTATGGAGGGAACGTTTTTTTTCTTATTTTTGTGGCGAATATATTGAAAAGTCATATCCTTTTCCATGAAATATAGATAAATTATTCATTAATATAACAGACATGAAAAAGATTCTTTTATTTACAGTATTTCTTTTGCTCTGCACTTTTTCCAATGCGCAGCGTAAAGTTGAAATAGCTGAGCCCGTGCAGCAGAATCTTGCTGACGCAAATTCGAGAATAATAAAACGTAAGGTTGCCATTGGACGCTTCAGTAACGAAACTCAATATGCTAAGGGTATATTCTACGACAAGGAGAACGACCCTATGGGTAAACAGGCACTGGATATCCTTTCGGCCAAGCTTGCTGCATCCGGCAAATTCATGCTGTTGGAACGCAGCGACCTTGCGGCTCTGCTGGAGGAAGCCAAGAAGGGTGAAAATGCCCTTGCTACCATCGGCGCCGACTACATGATAATTGGCTCTATCACAGAGTTTGGCCGTAAGAATGTGGGTAAGTCGGGTGCCTTTACCAGTACCAAATCACAGGTGGTGGAAGCTGCCGTTTCAGTCCGTCTTGTTGAGGTTGCTACAGGGCTTATCATTTATTCCGACGAAGGCAAAGGTATGGCAGAGCTTACTACCAAGACAACCTTGGGAGTGGGCGGCAGAGCCGACTACGATGCAACACTTAGCGACAAAGCTATCTCGGAAGCAATAGGTCAGTTGGTGGAAAACATCATCAACAAGTGTACCGACAAGCCTTGGCGCACTTACTTCCTTTCATACGACAATGATGCACAACTGATTGCCGGTGGTGCCAGCCAGGGTATTAAGGTAGGAGATACTTTTGCCGTAAAGACCAAGGGAAAGAAGGTGAAGAATCCTCAGACAGGCGTTATGATAGAATTGCCTGGCAAGCAGATAGGTTCTGTTACCATATCGGCTACTGGAGGTGATACGCCTGAAACAGAATACTCTTTTGTAACCTTTACCTCTAACGGAGGCAACATAGATGCCAGTCACCTGACGGACTATTACATTGAAGAAATCAAATAAATACTCCCTACGATGAAAACAAGAACGTTATTTTTATTCATAGCACTAGCCTGCCTTCTGGCAGCGTGCAAGGTTAGCTATCCCGTAGCTCAGCAGAGCGGGAAGGAAGATATGGCATACCTGGTGTTCGTCGGTCCGAAAGACACATACGGTAACGGAAAGCATCCTGTTCAGGTAGATATTGACGGCACCAAATTTGATGCAAAAGTGGTTAAGCCTAAGACTGCCAACCGCAAAGGCACCCAGTACGGCGTAGCCACGGGTCGCAGAAACATTACTGTTACCTTTGAGGGAAAAACCGTCTATCAGAAACAGCTCTTCCTGTCAAGTCAGGAGACCAAAATCATTAATTTGCCATGAAAAAGATAATCATCGCCGCCTTCGGCATTATTGTGCTCTCTTCATGTCAGACACAACAGACGCTCTATAGCTGGTACGACTCAGAAGACGCCACTTACGTCTACACCAAACGCACCACTGACGAGACACTTGAAAAGGCTATGGCACAGTACAAGAAGGTCATTGCCAAGCAGAACGGACTGCGTAAAACTGTTCCCCCCGGTGTAAATGCCGAATACGGCTACTTGCTCTGCAAGGCAGGCAAGAAAGAAGAAGGACTTGCCCTGTTACAGGCTGAAATTCAGGCCTATCCCGAGTCTGAAACATTCATTTCGCGAATCATTAAACAGTTGGAAAAATGAAAATGAACAAGTATATCATCCTTGGCCTTGTAACGGTACTTATGTCATCGTGTGCCCAGCAGACCCTTGTTACACGTGAGTCCCAATATCCGCTCATGTATCAGGAAAGACCACTCTCTATAGTTGTTATGCCACCTATTAATCAGACCAACCATGTGGAGGCAAAAGACTTCTTTTATACCACGCTATATGCCCCTCTTTGTGAGAAAGGCTATTACGTTTATTCTCCCATGATGACGATGGAGATGTTTCAGACGGAGAGCGCTTATGATGCTGAACGGTTCATTGATGCTGACCTTTCCCAGTTCCGTAATGTACTCGGAGCTGACGCTGCTATGTTTACTATCATCAAGATGTGGCAGAGAAGTCAGGTCGGCGGTTCCCTTACAGCTGACGTGGAATATATTCTGCGTTCTACCAAGACGGGCCAGACCCTTTATCAGCGCGAGGGAAAGATTAGCGTGGATACCAGCATCCATACCACAGGCGGAGGGCTCTTTGGTGCACTGGCAGACATAGCGGCTACCGCCATCAATACAGCAGCCACAGACAAGATTGTTGCTGGCCGAAAGTGTACCGTGTATGTACTGAGTGATCTGCCCGAAGGCAAATATGGTGCCCATTACGATAAGGACCAGAAACTTGCTGCAGGAAAGAAATTTGTTACGGCAACAGTAAGATAATATTGATGAAATACCGGATTCTTGTACTGGTGTTAGCCACCAGTAACATATTAGGGGCTTTTTCCCAAATAATAGATCTGAGCGGCACATGGCAGTTCCGCTCGGAAAGAGAAAAGGGTACGGTTAGGCTTCCGGGCTCAATGCTGACCAACGGCAAGGGTGACCCAGTAAACATAAATACCAAATGGACAGGTTCGCTCTACGATTCCAGCTATTACTTTAATCCCTATATGGAGAAGTACCGCTTGGAAGGCAAGATGAAGTTTCCCTTCTTTCTTACTCCTGAACGTCACTATGTAGGCCATGCGTGGTACGAGCGTACAGTCAACGTACCAAAGGCATGGGAAGGTCGTCAGGTTACCCTTTATTTGGAGCGTCCGCACATAGAAACCACAGTGACGGTCAACGGACATAAGGTAGGGCACCAGATGTCGCTATCGGTACCTCATCAGTTCGACCTTACACCTTATATAATATATGGGGCAAAAAACCAACTGAGCATTGAGGTGTATAACGGTATAGAGAATGTGTGTGTGGGACAGGACTCCCATTCTGTCACCGACCAGACACAGGGCAACTGGAATGGCATCGTTGGCAAAATAGAGTTGCAGTCGGGGCCCGTTATCTGGCGCAAGCGGGTGATTCCGCATTGGGAAGATCACACGATAGACATCCTTGTCAACGACTCAACTTATCACCTGGCTTTAGGTGCCGACACTGTGCGGTGGGATGAGTTCCATCCTCAACTCTATTCGCGTACCGTAAACTATCAGGGTATACCCGTTAGTGTGACCTTCGGTCTGCGTGACATACGTGTTGTGGGCAGCAGGATACTCATCAATGGTCGTCCGGTATATATGCGCGGCACCGTGGGCAACTGTACTTTCCCTGAGACGGGATATCCGCCTACCGACGAAGCGGAGTGGCAACGTGTATTCAGCAAATGCAAGGAGTATGGGCTCAATTTTATCCGTTTCCATTCTTATTGCCCGCCGGAGGCAGCCTTCAAAGCGGCAGACCGGTTGGGATTGTACCTACAGCCCGAGGGGCCTTCGTGGCCTAATCACGGAGTAAAGTTACGCAGGGGCATGCCTATCGACCAGTATCTGCTGGATGAAGGTCGGCGTATGATTGATACCTACGGGCATCATCCTTCTTTCTGCATGATGGCAGCAGGTAATGAGCCAGCTGGCGACTGGGTGCCCTACTGTCAGGACTGGGTGAAGACAATGAGGGAATATGACCCGACACGGCTCTATTGCGGAGCGTCCGTTGGTGGCGGTTGGGCTTGGGACGAAGGTTCGGATTATCATGTCAAGGCCGGAGCACGCGGACTGGATTGGGACAAGGTGGCGCCGCATAGCGATGACGACTACTACGACCAAATCCTCTTCCCACGCAATTATAAAGGTAAGGAACCCAATAGCGAGCCCATCATCGCCCACGAGCAGGGACAATGGTGCGCTTTCCCCGACTTCAAGGAAATCCCGCAATATAAGGGAGTGTACAAAGCCCGTAACTTTGAGATATTCCAGGACCTGCTGCGTGACAATGGCATGGCTTCACAGGCGAGTCGATTCCTGATGGCCAGCGGACATCTGCAGGTGTTGGCATATAAATATGAGATAGAACGCAATCTGCGTACCAAGGACTATGCCGGCTTTCAACTACTGGGACTGAACGACTATAGCGGACAAGGGACGGCATTGGTAGGACCACTGAATGTGCATTGGCGTGAGAAAGGCTATTGCACCAAGGACGACTGGACGGAGTTCTGTTCCCCCATAGTTCCATTGGCTAGGTTCCCCAAATTCGTCTATACCAATGACGAGACGCTACAGATTCCCATAGAGGTCTATAATGCCTCTGCCGGCCCTCTTTCGAACACGAAGGTCACATGGCGTATTGGCGAAATTACCGCCTCACTGCCAACTATAACCATTCCTATCGGGAAGAATACCTCACTTGGTACCGTAACACTCCCGTTGTCACAATTCAGTAAACCTGCAAAACTGACACTGACGGTACAGTTGGGAGACAACATCAAGAACCATTGGGACTTTTGGGTTTATCCTAAGGAGTTACCTCAGCCTCCAAACCTCAGCCATCAGACATCATTCTATGAAACGGATAATCTCGATGACCAGGCTTTAAAGGTTTTAGAGCAAGGTGGAGATGTGCTTTTGACGGCTGGCGGTAAAATCCTTTACGGCAATGATGTGCGCCATACGTACTTGCCTGTTTTCTGGAACACCTCATGGTTTAAGATGCGTCCACCTCATACTACGGGTGCGTACATTCAAAACAGTCATCCCGTATTCCGCAACTTCCCCACCGACAACTGGCAGAACCTGAACTGGTGGGAACTGACTAACCGTACGCAGGTAATGAACCTGGCTGAGTTCCCGAAGGACTTCCAACCTATTGTACAGCCCATCGACACTTGGCATGTTTCTCGTAAGTTGGGTATGCTGCTGGAGGTACGTGTACTCAATGGTCGCCTGCTGATGACCACCCTTCCTGTCAGCCAACAGCTAATAGCCAACAGCCAACAGCCAGTGGCCCGTCAGCTTCGCTACTCTATTTTGCATTATATGGCAAGCAAGGATTTCAAGCCTTCCACAAAGGTTGAGGTGGATGTCATCCGTCATCTTTTTGAGCGCGAAGCGCCCAAGGTAAATATGTACACCAATGAGTCGCCAGATGAGTTGAAACCCAAGATTGGTGGATAGGTTTTGGTTATTGGTTAAAGGTTATTGGTTATAGAAGACTAAAACAAAAACAAAAAGAGTTATCGTTATCGTTATCGTTAACGTTGAAAAAAAAATCGGAAATTGTGTAGTTTTTTGTAGCTTCTTGCGACATACGTGTAGAAAGAAGTTAAACAATTAAACATTTTACACAATGAAAAAGATGATGATTTGCTTGGCAGTGATGTTAACCTCAGGTCTCACCACAATAGCCGCTAAGAACGAGAACAATGTTAAGCAGTACACGCTTTCTAATGGTGTTAGCGTACTTTTCAACCAAACAACCGACTGTACGGATGGCGTTACCATGTATGCCCTCAGCAATGGTGGTACCTCTCTCTATCCTGAAGTGTTTCCTGCTAACCTGAAAGTAATAAATGACTGCCTGGCAGTCAGCGGACTGGCAGAATACAGTCAGAAGGAGTTGCAGAAGACATTGGAAGAGAATAACATCAGTGTTACTCCTCATGTGGGTCATTATGAAGAGTACATCACCTCTCATGCTTCAACAGGTAATCTGGAGACGATGTTCCGCATGAACAATCTCTTCTTTACTTCGTTGCGTACCGACCTGAATGCCTTTACTTCCTGGCGCGACAATATGCGTGCTATAGTCAACAGCAAGGACAAGAATGCCGCTCACGGTCTGACAAGTGCCGATCTGGACGCCATCAATTACGACTTGGTAATGCAACTGGTTGCACAGCGTTTCAGTAATGTAGGCGACTTCACCTTCGTCATTACAGGCAATGTTTCTGAAGCTGAGCTGATGCCCCTGCTGAACAAGTATATTGCATCGCTTCATACAAACGGCAAGTATGAAGTGCCTAACTTTGATGCCGACAACAGCTATAGCCTCAGCAAGCGTTAAGGAGGTGGCGCCTACATCTCGTATTTCATAAGGCGCTCGTACTCTACCTCTTTGTCTAAGATTTCAAGGAATTCGTTCAGGACGCTCTCGTCTATGTCGCCCAGTTCGAATTCCTTGACTGCGTCTTTACGTATCTCGGCAATCCAGGCTCTGCGGGCTGTGATATAGTCTTCCATCACACGTTCTGCTATCTCTGGTGTTATCTCACCTTCTATTCCGTAGTATTCACGGATAAGACGGTAGCTCCATGCCCAGCGGTATTCAGAATAGTTTCTGTTGGCTTTAATAAATTCTTCACGAATGGCACCTATGGTGTTCAACTCGCCACTCTTGATGGCTTCTACGATGCGCTGTTCCTCGGTAACAGGAATCAGCAGGCCGCTCAGGTCGCTCCATTTGCCAGTACCCACACTGGAACGGGGTACCTCCAGGATGTGACGTTTCATAACGGCACCCATATAGATGCGTAATGCAATATCGTAGTACTTGATACCTTTCTTCAGTGAGGAGTTCTTAATGACGTAATCATGGAAATTGTATGTTGCCACATCGCCTGAGATCTCACGCAACCCTTCCAAGGTACGCTTGGCTACCATGATACCGCCTACCGAGAAGGGCGAGAGCCAGTCGAAGTTGACGATTGAGTTACGTGCTTCGTCAGGACGCTTGTCACGCTTGGGCCACTTGCGGATATCCCTGTACAAACCTACGGTTGTCAGGTTACGACCAGGAACCAGATACATCACGTCACCGTACGCAATCAGGTACGAGAAGGGCAGTTTGGTGGTATCAGGGTGATGCATCAATTTGCCAAAGCATACACTGAACGTTCCAATATGAGCCGGCATAAGAATGTAGCTGCCGCTGGCTGTCTTGGTGCCGCGGTCCAAGACCCCCCAGTGTACGGGCCCCATCTTATAGGCATGATTAGAGAAGTTGGTAGCCGAACCAGCATTGTAGAAACTGAACATACCACCGATAAGCAATGAACTCTTATGGTGGCTGGCAGAGAAGGGACCGCAGAAGGCGGCACAAGCCTCACCGTTGCTCATGTAGCAGTTGGCAAAGAACAGACTGCTTTCAGCCGTGAATCCGTCAGTAATAGTGCAGGCTTCACCCACAAAACAGTTCTCCAACTTGGCATTGTTCATCACAGCGGAACCGTTAAAAATAACGGATTTCTCACAGATAACGCCTACGCCCACTTGGACAACAGCATCCGGCATGCTCTTGAGGGTACAGTCTTGAAGTCGTAATGCTCCGTCAATCAGGCATCCGTCACTGATGTGGCAGTTTACGATAGCTGTGGTATGTGTGATACGCACATCGTTTCCGATGGTGGTAATGGGCTGATTAGTTTGCTCTATCCTTTTCTGTATAATGGTGCGGATAGTTCTGGTGAATACTTCGTCATGTTCGTATTTAACCATCAGATTGGCCAACTGAGCGTTCAGCCCGTCAAAAATCATCACATTGCCATCTCCCACCTCATTGAGGACTGATATAACTTTCCCCTGTCCGAAGGTGGCATCTGTGGTAGTGTTGATGATACCCACATGCTCTATAAGACAATCATTACCGATAACAACATTGCGCAAGGTAGCATAGCGGATGCCCGAATGCTTGGTGAAACCAGGGGCCATTTCCACTTCTTTTTCATAAACACCTAACGTAACGTTGCCGTAAAACTCCACATTATTTATATACTGGGGACAGAATTTGTCCTCCACCTGAATTTTCGACCAGTTCTCTGCCGTACAACCCTGATGCGAAAGGGTTGTAATCTCTTGTTCTGTAAGTTTTCTCATATATGGTTAATAATTTAATTCGCTTATTATCGTTATCTCGTTTTGCGGCCGTTTCGTTATTACGTTATTTCGTTATCACGTTATAACGGATTATTAGGGCCGCTTCTCAAATATTCCCTCGCTTCCTCAATCATGGAGTCAATTCCTTGTTTAGCTTTCTCTGTATCTAACGAGCAGGGTATGTCCGGAGCTATACCGAACTCTATCTGCTGTTTCTGTGCGTCGTAGCTGGGACTGGCGCTAAAGCGAACACTCCATCCTATAGGAATCTCGCTGCTAAAGGGAAGACCTGAACCACCACCTGTGTAATCGCCCATGATGGTAACCACAGGCATTTCTTTCATGTCACGGACAAAGGTGTTGGCAGCACTATAGCAGGAGCGGTTGGTAAGTACTACGCAGGGTTTCTGCCAGCGAACCCCTTTATTGGGCGAGATATATTCAGCCTCCAGAGGCGAGAAATCATTATGCCCTGTTCCGGTTTTGTGTGAGCGATAGCCTACCAGCACCTTCTCGTTAGTAAAATGACTGGCCAACTTCTCAACATTATCCAGGTTTCCTCCACCGTTGCTTCTGATATCCAGAATCATTCCGTTGCACATCCGCAAGGAAAGGAACATATCATCCAGATTGCCTTCGCCTATGGCATCCTGGAAACTCTCATATACTACGTAGGCTATATTGTCGGGCAGAATACGATACTTTAGACCGGAGGCTAAGTTGTAATCGGTCTGCAGATACTCATCGCGAAGGCCTTCATCCAAATTCTGAGGATAGTCATCCTTCCAAGACCAGTTTCTTCCCAGATCCAGACTGGTGGAAATATTTACATGTCCGTCCTTCAGTTCGCCCAACATATGGCATAGCACTTCGAATAGCTGTGTGCGCGACATCTTGGGATTCAGGCGGGCACTGTACTTGGCATGAATATCGGCCCACGAGAAGCCCAACTCCTTTTCTTTATACTCCAGAAAGCAGTAACGCTGGTCAATGATGGTCCACAAGGCATCCAAGTTAGCCTGAGGAGAATCATCATAATCCGATTCTCCTTTCTGGCAGGAGCATAGCCCTGTCACAAGGACAAGCAGCAACAACAGTTTATCTTTCATTTCGCTTAATAACCTTTAAGTACCTGACGTAACCGATCATAAATGAATGGTTGAGATCATGCATGCGGATGCTGTTGACATGACTCTGACGTATATCTCCCATATATCCGAATCGCAGGGAAGCGCGGTTGAACTCTAGGTCGAAAGTCAACAGCTGCCTGAAACAGAGAGCATTACCCGGATGCGAGAAACACACGTTGTGATTGCGGCTTCCCTGGGAAATATCGTAATAGCTTTGCCCGAACTGGGGGCTGAACATACAACCCATCAAAGGCAAATCTGCCTGATACTTTACCTGAACAGGAAGTTTGCGGATTTTAAATCTGTAGCTGCCGCCAGCTGAAGCAGAGATATCAATGCCGAGGCGTCCCTGAGCAGGGTTGTTGGAGTTGCGGGATATATAGAGGAATCCCAGATCGGCACCCACCAGACCACCTGCCTTCAATGAAAACTTGTCGGTAAGATTCCAATGATAATGCCAGCCGGCATCGTAAGCCAGGCGGCCACCCCATGCAGTAGCTGTACGGGCTGGATTCTTGGTATGGGAAAAAGCTCCTTGCAGCAGACTTTGGAAGGAGATATGGCCGTCTGCCCAGTGTGTCATGCGCTCCCTCCCTGTAAGGAAACTGAGCTGATAGCCCGTATACTCCATTGGCGAGAGGTACGTATCCAGTTGATTGCTGAATCCCCCGCCAAACAGAGTGAATACCTGCAAGGGTCTCGAAACAGAAGCAGGCATGTCCTTCTTCTCCTTACCGTTAACCAAAGAGGTATTATCTTGTGCCACAGCCACCATGGCAAGGAGACACAGATTCAGAAAAAGAACAATCCGTTTATTCATCAAATAAATGTAATTGTCCGTTCATCTCGTCAGCCACATCCTGCTGACTCTTACCCTCGAAGATGTCCTCAGAATCCTGCTCTTCAAGAGACTGCAGGTCTTCAGATTCATTCTCCTCGGGCTCTCCCTCTTCTTCACGGGGGAGGGCTGGGGGGAGGGTCTTTGTGGGTTCCAGCTCTTCTACCTTGGCCACATTATTGGTTGTCACACGCTTACCGCGTGCCTTAAAGCTCTTGACAGAAATAAACTCCTCGGCATCCACTTCTATGGGTTCACGGAAACTGTCATTGCCTCCCATCGTTACCAGCAGACGGGGGAAGGGCACATCTGTAAGGATGAGCATCTGGTTGTCAGGATTCTCGCCCAGGAAGTTCTGATGACGTGTAGTAGCCTCCATACCGAAGCGTTTCACATAGAGGAAGCCGCTCTGGTCTTGATCGAAGAGGGCGACGGTCCACACCTTGTTGGCATTGTACTTTTCAATGCGCAGGAGGTTATCCTCGAAGTGGTTGTTAAGGTCGAAGTTGGTCAGATAGAAATCACCGTTCTTCAGAATTACCAGAATCTGGTCATCGCTGTTGAATTCGCCTAAGTAGTTGCCCTGCTCGTCGTAGTTCAGACGTTTCACATCAGGGTCGTACCAGACTTTCCGACCGCCCAACGTGCTCACGCCATGACTTTTCAGGGTGATACGGCTCACATCCAACTTGGTCAGCATGTTACCCATACTCTGACGACCCTTAATGGCCAGTTCCGAGAAGTCCTTGTCAAAGAACACACGCTTCAGTTTGGGATTGGGTTTCAGGATGACCTTAATCACCTCAGCCTCACCGTTCGGGTTAGCTGTAAAGTACAGTACCTTGCTGCCGGGCTTGCCCTGGGTCAGGTCGTACTCACGGTCGCGTGTCACGCTGGTCACATTAAAGCGCTTGATGTAGCAGATACCATTCTTGCCGTCGCGATAGACTACATTATAAATAGTACGCGAGTCGCTCTTGCGGAAGATGGCCAGATGTATAACCTCAGCCTTCTTTTTCTCGGCCTTGCTACGTTCTGTTTCGCCCACAAAGAGTTTTTCCGCAATGCGCACTACCTTATAGGTTCCGTCTTTGTAGAAGACAATCACGTCATCAATGTCCGAGCAGTTGCAAACAAACTCATCTTTCTTGAGAGACGTTCCTATGAAGCCTTCCTCGCGGTTGATGAACAGCTTTTCATTGGCCTCCACTACCTTGGCGGCGCTGATATTATCAAAGTTGCGGATCTCCGTCAGACGTGGATGGTCCTTACCGTATTTCTCTTGTATGAAGCGGAACCAGTCGCAGGTTACCTCCACCATATTGGCCAGTTCCTTGTCTATCTGTTTCACCTCGTCCTTGATGCGGGCAATGTTCTCTTCGGCTTTATCCTTGTTGAATTTCAGGATGCGGGCCATCTTGATGTCCATCAAACGGAGGATATCGTCCTTTGTCACCTCGCGTACCATCTTCGGGTACCAGGGAGTCAGACGTTCGTCAATCCACTCGCAGGCAGCATCCATCGTCTTGGCATTCTCAAATTGCTTGTCCTTGTAGATGCGCTCTTCGATGAAGATTTGTTCCAAAGTGGCAAAATGAAGGGCCTCCATCAGTTCGCCCCTGCGGATGAGTCGTTCTTGCTTCAGCAGATTCAGGGTAGTATCTACATTCCTACGCAGCACATCGCTGATAGAAAGGAAACAAGGTTTCTTCTCGTCGATGACACAGCAGTTAGGCGAGATGCTGATCTCACAGTCGGTACAGGCATACAGGGCATCTATGGTCTTGTCGCTGCTGGCTCCAGGAGTCAGATGGATAAGGATTTCTGCCTTGTCGGCTGTCAGGTCTTCTACATTTCTTATCTTGATCTTGCCCTTCTCATTGGCCTTCAGAATGCTCTCTATAAAGGTGCTGGGCTTACTGGCCGTTCCCGTGGTCTTGCCGTAGGGAATCTCTGTGATAGCCAATGTCTTGTTGTCGCGCTTCTCTATCTTGGCACGGACACGTACCACGCCGCCTCGCTGTCCGTCGTTGTAGCGGGAGACGTCTATGCTGCCGCCTGTGGGGAAGTCGGGATAGAGGTGAAACTCCTCGCCATGCAGGTACTGGATGGCTGCATCGCAAATCTCGTTCAGGTTGTGGGGCAGAATCTTACAGTTCAGGCCAACGGCAATACCCTCGGCTCCCTGCGCCAACAGCAAGGGAAATTTAACGGGCAGGGCGATAGGCTCCTTGTTGCGCCCATCGTAAGAGAGTTTCCACTCCGTAGTCTTGGGGTTGAAGACCACATCCAGGGCAAACTTGCTCAGACGTGCCTCGATATAACGGCCCGCTGCAGCATCGTCGCCCGTGATGATGTTACCCCAGTTTCCCTGACAGTCAATCAGCAGGTCTTTCTGTCCCAGCTGCACCAGCGCGTCCTTGATGCTGGCATCACCGTGGGGATGGAATTGCATGGTATGACCTACTATGTTGGCTACTTTGTTGTAACGGCCGTCATCCATGCGCTTCATGGAGTGCAAGATACGTCGTTGTACGGGTTTAAAACCGTCACCGATATGGGGAACGGCTCGTTCCAGAATTACATACGAGGCGTAATCCAGGAACCAGCTCTGGTACATTTTATTAAGGTGATGGGTAATCCCATCCATCATATTTTCATGCTCTGTCATCAGGATCTTTTATTTTGCCGACAAATGTAGCTATTTTTATTGACTTTGCCAAATCATACGACGAGATATTTCGGTAAGATTCTTGCAAGCAAAGAAAAAGCTTGGGATTTTTGTGGATTATGTGAAAGTATTATAACTTTGCCCAAAAATAAAAATGTAACCAAATGAAAAAGTTTCTTTTTTTATGCCTAATGGTCATAGGAGCAACATCCTATGCGCAAGTTTCAAAACCTATCTATTTAGACGAGAGTAAAGATATCGAGGAACGCGTAGAAGATGCGTTGAAACGTATGACGCTGGCCGAGAAGATCAGTGTGATTCATGCGCAGAGCAAATTCTCCAGCGCTGGTGTGAAACGTCTGGGAATGCCAGATTTCTGGACGGATGACGGGCCTCACGGTGTTCGTCCCGATGTGCTATGGGACGAATGGGAACAGGCAGGGCAGACCAACGACTCCTGCGTAGCTTTCCCTGCATTAACCTGTCTGGCGGCATCCTGGCAACCTGCCTTTTCTTATCTGTATGGTCATGCTTTGGGCGAGGAGGCACTTTATCGCGGCAAAAGCATGATTCTGGGTCCCGGCATCAATATATACCGTACACCCTTAGGCGGACGTAACTTTGAGTACATGGGTGAGGACCCTTATCTTACCTCGCAAATGGTAGTGCCTTATGTTCAGGGTTTGCAGAGTGTGGGTGTAGCCAGTTGTGTTAAGCACTACTGCCTGAACAACGATGAGGAATACCGTCATCAGGTGAATGTGAAGATTTCCGATCGTGCCTTGCGCGAGATTTACCTGCCTGGTTTCGAGGCGGCTATCAAGGAGGGAAAGGCCTGGGGTATCATGGGTGCCTATAATCTGTATAAGGATGAGCACAACTGCCATAACAGCATCACGCTGAACAAGATTCTGAAACAGGAATGGGGCTTCGACGGCGTGGTGGTGAGCGACTGGGGCGGAGCACACGACTTGGACCAGGCTGTCAAGAACGGACTGGATATGGAATTCGGCACCTGGACGGATGGCCTGACCATGGGTGCCACGAATGCTTATGATATGTATTACCTCTCTAAGCCTTATCAGAAGGCCATCCTGGAGGGTAAATATACCGAGAAGGAACTGGACGAGAAGGTTCGCCGTGTACTGCGTACTTTCTTCCGTACCACCATGAACAAGCAGAAACCCTACGGTTTCCTTTGCAGTGAGCAGCACTATCAGGTGGCTCAGATGGTGGCACAGGAAGGTATCGTGCTCCTGCAGAACGAAGGGAATGTGCTACCCATCGACCCGGTCGGAAAGAAGATTCTGGTAGTGGGAGAGAATGCCATCAAGATGATGACCGTTGGCGGTGGATCCAGCTCATTGAAGGCACAGCACGAAATCAGTCCTTTGCAGGGCTTGCAGGAACGGCTGAAGGATTCCAACTGCCAGATTGAATTTGCCCGTGGTTATGTGGGTGATGTGTCAGGCAACTACAATGGTGTGACAACGGGTCAGAACCTGAAGGACGACCGTTCACCCGAGTTGCTTATCGCTGAGGCAGTGGAGAAGGCAAAGAAGGCCGATTACGTGATTATATTCGGTGGTCTGAATAAGAGCGACTATCAGGATTGCGAGGGTCATGACCGCAAGAACATGGATCTTCCTTACGGACAGGACAATCTGATTACGGCACTGGCAGCTGCCAACAAGAAAACCGTTTATGTAAACATCAGTGGTAATGCCGTCAGCATGCCTTGGAAGAAACAGGTGCCTGCTATTGTGCAGGGTTGGTTCTTAGGTAGCGAGGCAGGTAAGGCATTGGCTGCCGTGTTGGTGGGCGATGCAAACCCTGGCGGCAAATTACCCTTTACCTGGTACGAGAGCCTGAAGCAGGTAGGTGCCCATTCTTTTGGAGAGGAAGCCTTCCCTGGCGTATGGCGTAACGGCGAGAAAAAGATTATCGATGAGGAATATAAGGAGGGCATCTATGTGGGCTATCGTTGGACCGATAAACAAAAACTGAAACCCACCTTTGCCTTCGGCCACGGCTTGAGCTATACCACGTTCAAGGTAAGCAACCTCAGAGCGGTAAATACGTTTACTGCTGCCGGTATTATGACTTTCATGGTAGATGTCACCAATACGGGTAACAGGGTGGGCTCTGACGTCGTACAACTTTACATCAGTGATGTGAAGTGCAGCGTGGACCGTCCTGTGAAGGAACTGAAAGCCTTCCAGAAGGTAATCTTAAAGCCGGGCGAGACAAAGACCTTAACACTGAAGACAGACAGACGCGCCCTCTCGTTCTGGGATGATGAGAGCAACGACTGGAAGGCAGAACCGGGTGAGTTCATCGCTCTGGTTGGTGATGCTTCGGATAATCTTCCCTGTAAACTGAAATTCACCTTAGTTGAGAATTGAACATAATAAATGTAACTGACATAACTGCACCTGAGTTGGCGCCATACGCTACGCTGACGGAGGCACAGTTGCGTAACAGACTGGAGCCGGAAAAGGGCATATTCATCGCCGAGAGTCCAAAGGTGATAAAGGTGGCGCTGGAGGCGGGATATGTGCCGCAGTCGTTCCTCTGCGAAGAGAAGCACATAGAGGGTGATGCCAAAGAGATTCTGGCTATGGTGCCCGAGGATGTGCCCGTTTATACCGGATCTCGTGAACTGTTGGCCAGTCTGACTGGCTATACGCTGACGCGTGGGGTACTCTGTGCCATGCACCGACCGGCTCCCCGTTCGCTTGCAGAGGTCCTGAAGGATGCCCGTAGGGTCGTGGTAGTGCATAGCGTGTGTGACACTACCAACATAGGAGCGATTTTCCGCGCTGCTGCTGCGCTGGGCATGGATGCTGTGCTGATGACCGAGGATGCCTGCGACCCCTTGAACCGTCGTTCTGTCAGGGTTTCCATGGGAAGTGTCTTCTTGGTTCCCTGGACGTGGATTCCAACAGGAGTAGAAGGCTTGCACCAATTGAATGACATAGGTTTCAAGACAGCGGCGATGGCACTTAGGGACGACAATATAGATATCGATGATCCTAAGTTGAAGGCAACGGACCGTTTGGCCATCATCATGGGAACAGAGGGCGAGGGCTTGCCGCAAGCCACCATCGATGCTGCCGACTACGTAGTCCGCATTCCTATGTATAATAATGTTGATTCGCTGAATGTAGCAGCAGCAGCGAGCATTGCATTTTGGGAACTGAAGAGACCCACCTCCAACCCCTCCCCCTATGGAGGGGAGAAGGGTGACGGTAAAAGTTGTATATAAGTATTCCGGAATAAGAAAGAGACAACACCCTTTTTCTCCCCTGAGGGGAGAGTTAGAGAGGGTCTTTCAATTGACATATATGAAGATCGTAGTTTTAGACGGATATGCAGCCAACCCTGGGGATTTGTCATGGGATGGATTAAGGGAATTGGGAGAGTTGACGGTGTACGAACGGACGTCTCCCGAAGAGGTGTTGGAACGTGCCCAAGGTGCACAGGTGATTCTGACCAACAAGGTGCTTATTACTGCCGATCTGATGGACCAGTTGCCGGAACTTCGTTACATAGGTGTTTTGGCTACGGGCTATAATGTGGTGGATATCCCAGCTGCAAGGAAGCATGGCATTGTGGTAACCAATATTCCTGCCTACAGTACCATGTCAGTTGCTCAGATGGTGATAGCGCAATTGCTGAACATCACCAATCAGGTAGCGTTGCACAGCCAGGCGGTAACGGAAGGCAAGTGGCAGACTTGCAAGGATTTTTCCTTTACGCTGACTCCACAGATAGAATTGGACGGGAAGACCTTTGGCATTGTCGGATTGGGCAATACAGGAACAGCTACCGCCCGTATAGCCCAGAGCTTTGGGATGCGTGTGCTGGCGTATAGCAGTAAAAGCCGGGAAGCATTAAACGAAAAGGGCATTGAGAAAGCCGAGAGCTACGAACAGTTGTTCCGCGAGGCAGATGTGCTGAGTCTGCACTGTCCATTGACCGACGAGACCCACCACTTGGTGAATGCCGAACGTCTTTCATGGATGAAGTCCACCGCCATACTGATTAATACGGGAAGAGGTCCCTTGATAGACGAGGGCGCCTTAGCTCAGGCCCTGAATGATGGTCGCATCATGGCAGCCGGCGTGGATGTCTTGCAGCAGGAACCTCCACGTAAGGGCAGTCCTCTCATAGGAGCCCGCAACTGCTTCATCACCCCCCATATCGCATGGGCCACTCAAGCGGCCAGAACCCGACTGATGAACATCGCGGTAGCAAATGTGAAAGCTTTCATGGAGGGGAAACCGCAGAATATGGTTTAGCCCCCCGTTCCCCTTAACTGTTATGGGATCTTTTAGGAGTTATCGCTTCGCTAAGAAGTTAAAGGAGTTATCGCTTCGCTCGTCCTTCGGACAGGAGTTAAAGACGACACATTATACCTCTTGACAATTCATTGAGAGCATGTGTAGAACAAACGTCTTAGCCGGCGAAGCAGGCGATAACTCCTTTAACTCCTTTAACTTCTTTAACTTCTTTAACTTCTTAAAATAGTTATCGTTAACGTTTAAAGAGAGTAATCTCTCTGAAAAGAGGATTGCTCTCGAGCAAAGCTGGATTACCTATTATAATAAGGTGTTCCTGGGCTCTTGTCATCGCCACGTTCAGTTTGCGGTCAATGAGTTGGCCGTCTTCCACAAATGTATTGTTGGTCAGGAAACGTAACTGGTAGTGTTTCTGGATGGTAAAGCCATAGATGATGTACCTTCGCTGGCTGCCTTGGTAACGCTCTACCGTATCTATAGTGATATCCATCAGTTCTGGTATGCCTAATCGTGCGATGGTGTTGCGCACGGTGGCAATCTGATTGCGGTAGGGTACAATGATGCCAATGGTATCTTGGGCGCAGAAACGTTCTCTCTCTAACTTGTAGATACGCTCTACCAGCGAGGCGATGATATCGGCCTCGGGTTGATTCACTTTGTCTGAGGGTGATTGTTTGGGTGTCTTGCTGGGCAGAAACATCACCCTGCGCGTCAGCAGTTGGTTGGTTAGCTCATCCTCTGTTCCACCTTCTGTGGGCAGTTGTGCTATCTGGTGGGGTAGGGGAACCACCTGTAGTTTTCCCTTATAGAAAAGGCGGTTGGGTAATTCCATAATCTCCTGGTGCATACGTCCCTGCCGTGTTAGCATATAGGTTATGCTTGGGTCGTCGCCATACAGGTGAAGGAGTCGTTCAAAGAGCGAGAGCCGGCAGTTGTACAAGCCTATCCCGTGGAGCAGAGGGTTATTGACGGCCGACTCCTGTTGGGTCTGTTGCACGACAGCTGGCAGCTGTTTGTGGTCGCCTATCATCACAAAGCGCCTGATGGCAGGTTTTGTTTTATGCGTAGCGCAGAGCAATCCAATGATGTGTGGTTCCAGAATCTGTGACGCTTCATCTATGATGGCCAACGAAAACTGCTTGTATTTGAAGATAGCCTGGGCGCTGTTCATGGCTGTAACGGTGCCTACGATGATACGTGTCTGAATAATCAGTTCCTGCAAGCTCGTCAAGTCAGTACACTTCCTGACTTGATTGTCAAAGAGGTAAGGTTGGTACTGGGGTTGGCAGGCCAGCGCATTACCGATGCGCAGGAAGGGAATCCGCGCCCCATGCAGTTTGCTGCAAATCTCATCCACTGCCCTGTTGGTATACGAGAGCAGCAGCACGCTGGTATCTGGGTGCAGCAGTTCCTCCTGAAGGGTGTTGAGCATACCGAAGGATGTTTTTCCACTTCCCGGCGGCCCGATAATCAGGAAGAGTTCGCGAGCCTGGCGGATACGCAGCGAGAGTTCATTGAAAGTTCCGTATTCCCCTTTTAAGGAGAGCGTCTCATCTACCTTGGGCCGCTGGGCAGCCATCAGTAGCTCACGTCGTTCCTTTGGTGCGGAAAGGAAGGCATGCATGCCTCGGTACAGTGCGGTGTAGGACGACTCAAAGAAATCGTGCTCCACGGCCCAGAAACAGTCTTTATGTCGCAGGAAGACAAAGGCATTCACCTGTGTCTTACGCAGGTTCAGGATAATCTTCTCCGGTGTGATACTGACAATGCTACAGCGGAACACCATGGTATTGCAGGCATCGGGGAGGGTCTCAGGTTCATAGGAATAAAGGATAACGATATCCCCCGGTCGGAAGTTGCTCATGTCGTTCAGCTCTTTACCATGAAAGCGTAGTACAACCTGTTCCACTTGTCCCTCTGCTCCTTCTGCGGGGGATTCCAAACGTAACTGGTGGTAGATATTGCCGGCAGCGAGTTTCTCTTCCAAGCTGTCTGTCCAGATGCTGGAGAACCCCGAGTTCTCCTTTTGCTGGTTGCCCAATTTGCTGAGCTGATGTTCCCGTGCTATAAAGGTAAGCATACGGTAGTAGTATGCTTTTTCAGTAGGATTGGCCTGTCGGATGGGTGCTAAAAGCTGTTCTATCTTGGGTCGTTGGAATTCCTTCCACAGGCGGTTTTGTACGCCGTTCCGGTTCAGTTGTTCCGGCGTAAGGGTTTCCAATATGTTAAAGCCCCCTTCGGCCAGTCGGAACTGGTGCCAGACCAATTGGTTGCGCAGTCGGAAGGCATGAAAGAGCAGTTCAGGTGCAAATCCCAGACCTAAGAGCGGATGTACATACTTGGAGTACAGCAGGAAGGCGTGTAGCTGGTGATTGTTTTGCTCGTACTGTTTGCGGTAGTTGTAGCGCAGCAACGCCATGTAGAGCAGGAGTTGCACATAATGGGTCCGTTGTGGTTTGGGCGTCGAGGGATCGGCATCCCCTGCCACAAAGGCACCGCTGCCCGATTTTTGTTCCACCAGAACACGGAAGTCAAGTTGCAACATATCCATACGTCCCTGCAAACCCAACATCGATGAGAAGAAGGAAGGTTCCACCATCACCTTCGTTGCATCGAAACTTCCTATCTGTGTGGGCAAGTCTTGTCTGATGGCCTTTCGGATGTTCTGCAACTGATTCTGTGCATTGGCATGAAACTGGGCATTGGGTGGGGTGGAGAGCAGACTCATGGCGTTCTGCTCAAAGAATTTTCGGGCTGAGTTGCCGTAGGAACGTTCCTCTGCCTGTTTGTGAAGGGTTTCATCCAACAGCTGTCCGGATAAGTTGCCTAACATGATGGCCTCCGATTCGGCTTGCGGCTCTATCATGTGCAGCAGATAGACGAGGGGTGAATCTGAGAAATTGTCCATGCACCGTGCTATCTGTGAGATATCCACCAGATAGTCGGGTTCTAAGATGATAAGTTCCGGGAATATTATACCCTCCTTATCGGTTTTTGGTCGGATAAGGTGCAGTTGCATGCCGGGTTTCAGGAGCGTGGTCAGGTACGACCAGTCGAAGGGATAGTTTTCATTCCCTTTTGTGTAGCAGACATGCACCTCTTCTACGCCGTCGGTTTCTATCCTTCCCCAGACAGACTCATCATCCCATCTGTCCACAATCATTCTGAGACATTCTGCCAACAGTATCTGTCTGGGTCGGCGCTGTCTCTTGGCAGGGAAGAGAGCGGCCAGGGCTTCTGGAACAGGAATACCATACAGATGCTTCACAAAGAGACTGAGGGCCTGCCCGTCATCGGCAAGCATACGTTGCTGTTCCTCCGTGGGGAGTTCCTGTTTCTTGAAGCGGTTCAGACGTACTCGCAGGTCATTGACCATACGCCAGAGCCTCTTGGGAGCATTGTGTTCCTTCAGCAGATAGTCGGTCTTGGCAAAGGGTCCTACCAGATGAACAGGCAATTGTGCCGTATGCTCGTCCAACAGATGCAGGAACACACGGTTTAAACGCACGTATGCCTCGCTAACCGCCATCCGTTTAGAGAGAATAGTGCGGATGTCGGTATAAAACTCAACTGCAAATGTTCTACTTTCTACTTTCACCTCTCAATCTGTCTTTAACCATTAACCTTTAACCTCACAACCTCATATTTATTTTGCAAAATTAACGTAAAAAACCGGGTTGTACAAGGGTATGTGAGGAAAAAGTCTTATCTTTGCCATTGAAAGATGAGAGTTGGGAGGTTAGTGATGCTTTTATGATTTGTAAGTTATAATATATGAAAAAGATACTTTCGTTTGTCCTTTGCACTTTGGTTTGCCTGAACCTGACGGCTCAGACTAATATGCCGACGACTTTAGACGGTTGGGCCGACCGTTTGCAGAAGTTCGGATCGGGTATTCCGCAGGAGCAGATATTCATCCATACCGATAACACCTGTTATTTCCTGGGTGATACATTATATTATAAAGCCTATGTACGCAGAAGCGACGGCAAGCCCTCCAGAGTGAGCAAGGTTCTGTATGTCGAGCTGCTGAACCAGGACGGCTATCTCGTGCAACGCCAGTTGTTGGAGCTGGAGAAAGGGGAGGCGCATGGTGATTTTATACTGAACGACACGCTTTATGGCGGTTACTACGAGTTGCGTGCCTATACCCGTTGGCAGTTGAACTGGGGCGAAACACAGCATCCGCATACCGATTATGCCGAGAAGTGGTTCTTCAACAAGAAAATGGCCAGGGAGTACTACCGCGATTATGAAAAGCTTTACAGCAAGGTGTTTCCTGTGTTTGATAAGCCCAAGGTGCCGGGCGAATATGAGCATTTCATGACCCTGCGTCCCTTGCGTCGTCAGTACAAGGCCGACAATGAGCTGCCCAAGGCCGTCGTCCGACTCTACCCCGAAGGCGGTCATCTGATTGCAGGTGTTAAGAACCGTGTGGCTTTTGAGGCTAACGATGATGAGGGTATGCATATTGAGGGCACGTTGGCTATTACAGACGGCTCTGGCAATAAAGTGGCAGAAGCCAAAACGGAGCAGCGTGGCAGAGGAAGTATAGATTTTATTCCGACTAACGGAACCAAATACACAGCTGAGTTCACATGGAAATATAAAGGGGCAAAGCCGATTATTCCTGATGTAGAGACAGATGGATGTGCCATGACGGTAACCCAGCAGAACGGGGAGGCGAAAGTGGATCTTGCCCTTGCCGGCACAGCTGCCAACGAGCCTCTTGGCATGACGGTAATGAACCAGGGTCAGGTGTTGGCCTTCGAGGAATTGGGCGCAGGCGCCACCTTCTCCGTTACCCTGACTCCTGACAAGTTGAAGACGGGTGTCTGTCAGGTTACTGTCTTCAATGCAGAGGGACGTGTCTATGCCGACCGCCTGTTCTTTGTCCGCCAGAATGATTTCCAGGCACAGAGCATTACCTTTGCCGATATCGACGATACGCCGACCAAGCCTTTTGAACCTATCAGCTTGCGGGTTCAGTCCAATGCACCCAACGGGACTGTCAGCATCGCCGTTCGTGATGCTGCCCATACAGAGTACATCTACGACTCAGGCAATATTCTTACTGAAATGCTGCTGAGCAGTCAGATACGCGGTTTTGTGGAACAGCCCGAATACTTCTTTGAGAAGGACGATGCCGAGCACCAGCGTGCTCTCGACCTCCTGCTTATGATACAGGGTTGGCGCAGGTACGACTGGCATACAATGGCCACACCGGGTGCCTTTGTGCTGAATCATATGCCGGAGATGACACCGTTGATGACAGGCGAGGTCAACAAGTACCAGTCGGAGCACGTGGAGGATTTGTTTGCCCAGGCTGGCGAGAAGGCTGTTAATGCTGATATGCCTGAGGCAGAATCGGACGAGGAAAAAACGCCGACGCCCAATTACACGGAGAAGGACATGTCGGTAAATGATGACAATAAAGAGATGGAAACGTTGCACGATGGCTTCAGTCGTTTCAATAAGAGTGAGGGCTCACTGAAAAACGAAGTCAAGGTGCATGCCAAATTCACGAAGCCCACAGATAAAGGTTCCGACGGTGTGGTAGGCGAAATGGTCACACAGAAGGGACAGTTCAGCATCCAGAGCCCGCGTTTCTACGAAGGCTGTATCATGGAGCTGGCAGCCTCGGATACCACCAAATGGAAGCACGGCAAACATGATGCCTGGTTCGAAGGCGGTACAACAAAATTTGGCGGGATAAACTATCCGGAGTTCTATGTCCGTCTGCGTCCCATCTATCCGCGATTTGTAAAGCCTTACGACTGGTATCAGGAACATCTGGCACAGGCTCCCAAGGGAAGTGTGATAGCAGAGGACTGGCTGAACGACGGGTCACGAACGCTTCATGAGGTCACCATCGGAGCCAAGCGTACCATGTTGAGGAAATTCGATGCCAGCAAGCCAGCCTTCGTTGTAGATGCGTACACGGCACTGAACGAGGCCATCGATGCCGGTCTGTGTACAGGTTACTATATCGGGCAGCAGCGTTTTACGGTCGATGTGTCACGCACCTATATCGGCGATATGAATATGGAACGTCCTTATGACATCGTAACCCGAATGAATACGAAATTGCTGAATGAAGAGTCGGCGATGCAACAGAACAGGATGGCGACGGGCAGGGATGCCAGCGGATCGGTGCCTGTCTGGACCAGCAATATCTCCACTCGAGACCAGGAGACATTCAATAAGTTTGCTAATATTGATAAGGTATATATCTATACGGATTACAGTCCGCGTCGTGAGGGCGACAAGCATTTTGAGGGGAGCAACCAGCCGCAGGTTAGCATTGATTTGCGAACCTATTCCGATGAAAGTGTGCGTCTGGTTCGACGCGACCGTTACCTCATACTGCCCGGTTTCTCTGCCCCCGATGATTTCTATCAGCCCGATTATACTAAGAAACCGCTGCCGGACACAAAGGACTATAGGCGAACCCTGTACTGGAACCCCAACCTGAAACTGGACGACTCCGGCTCAGCAAAGATACAGTTCTATAACAACTGCAAACCCACCCAGATTGCCGTCAGTGCGGAGGGCATGACAGCAGACGGTACCCTCCTGACAGGTAAAAGTATGCCGGAAGACAGATAGCTAATAGAATGAAGAGTGAAGAATGAAGAATAATGGTAACAGTGCCCGTCGGGTTTGCCGGCGGGAACCTCAAAACCTTATAACCCCAAAACCTCATAACCTAAAAATATACTAACATGGATTTAAAAGACATTGTTGCAAAATTTGCCATTCGTGGCAACGTGAGTGAGATAAAGCCCTTGGGCGAAGGTCTGATTAATGACACCTATAAGGTAAAGACAGCTGAAGCTGACCAGCCCGACTATGTGCTGCAACGTGTGAACGATGCCGTCTTCCCCGATGTGGACATGGTAATGCGTAATATCGATGCGGTTACCACCCATATCCGTAGGAAACTGGAAGAGAAAAGTGAGACCGATATAGACCGTAAGGTGCTGACCTTCATTCCCTTAAAGGACGACAGCAAGAAGTTGTATGCCAAGGTCGAAGGTAAGTATTGGCGTATCATGATTTTCATTCCTGATGCCATTACCAAGCAGGCAGTGAATCCTGAGAGCAGCAGGGCTGCCGGAAAAGCCTTCGGCAACTTCCAGGCGATGTTGGCAGACATCCCCGTTCAGTTGGGTGAGACCATTAAGGATTTTCATAACATGGAGTTCCGTCTGCAGCAGTTGCGCGAGGTAATAGCTGCCGATCCTGTAGGGCGTGTCAGCGAACCCCAGGTGCAGCATATGCTTAAGGAGATAGATGCACGTGCCGAAGAGATGTGCAAGGCAGAGCGTATGGGTCGTGAAGGCATCCTGCCCAAACGAGTATGCCACTGCGATACCAAGGTCAACAATATGATGTTCGACAAGAATGATAATGTGCTTTGTGTTATCGACCTGGATACCGTGATGCCCAACTTCATCTTCTCCGATTATGGCGATTTCCTCCGTACAGGTGCCAATGTAGTGGCTGAGGACTGTCCCGATATGGATAAGGTACAGTTCAATGTGGAAATCTTCAAGGCCTTTACAGAAGGTTACCTGAGCAGCGCCTCCAGTTTCCTCACCCCAGTGGAGATTGAGAACCTGCCCTATGCCGTGAAGCTCTTCCCCTATATGCAGTGCGTACGTTTCCTATGGGATTACCTGAGTGGCGACAAGTATTGGAAGTGTCAGTATCCGGAACACAATTTTGTCCGTGCCAACAATCAGCTCCACCTCTTACTCAGCATAGAAGCTCACGAAGGGGAAATGAATGCATTTATTCAACGTTAACGTTAACCCTAACCTTAATTACTCCCCTCTCTGTTGGAGAGGGGACGGGGGTGAGGCTTTTAGCGTTTAAAGAAGTGGAACCAATCCACATCCACCCATCCTCCACTCTGCTTGGTAGCATAGTTGAAGATAGCGAAGCGATTGCCTACGAAGTGTTCCAGGTTGAATACCATGTGGAAGATGTTACCTAACTGCTTCCACTCTTTTCCATCCTGTGAATAGAGGAAGATGGCGTTGTCTGTGGTAAAGTCGGCATCGGCACGCAGATAAACAATGTCTGCATTGTAGGCAATGCGTGCTTTCTCTTCTGTTCGGTCGGTCATAAGCAGATAGCGCTGTCCGTTCTCTACCACCACCTCTATGGTGCCTGGCTTAGAGCAATAGGTAGAAAGTCCGGCGTGATCACCTTCCTTCATCTGGCTGATATCCATGCGTATGCTGGCTTCTGATTTTGGCCCGTAGGTTCTTTGGGTAAGCGTGTTACGTGCCTCAAAGATGCTGCCCACAACCTTGCCGGTCTTCAGGCGCATGAAACCCTTGCGTTCTGTCAGTGACCACAGACTGTTATCGGGATTGTGGTTCCACTGCCATACGATGTCCAACTTGGGCTTCTTGAACTCGTCGCTGGCAGAGATGCGTTCCTTGCATTTCTTGCCACCGCCTGGCATGTTCAGAACCTTACCCACCTTGCCGTTCTCGTCGCCCAATATTGGCCAACCGTCTTTCCACTGCATCGGCATCAGGTAGGGAATACGGCCCACAGCGTCGTGGTCCTGGAACATCATGCTCCACCATTCACCGTTGGGGGTATCTATAAAGAAACCCTGGGCTACTCCACGTCCGCGGATGCCGGCATCGTCAGAGAGAATGACCTTCATATTATTGGCATAATCACCGTCAATCTTGTCGGCTCGGAAGCAAATCTGTGTGCGGATGCCGCCTTGTGGCCACCAGATACAGGTAAGATAGTATTTGCCGTCGTGCTTGTAGGCATGTGAACCCTCCAACAAGCCCCTTGGCTCTCCGTGAATGACCTCACAATTCACACCGTCTTCTTTGAATCCGGGACGGAAGTCGGGATAGAACTCACGCAACTGTATATGTGAGCCGTTGAAGAAGAGGAAGGGACGATCGTCATCGTCGATGAAGAAAGCGGCATCATGGTAATAGGTGTCACTTTGCCAGATAATCTCCCACTTTTTTCGAGGGTCTGTTGTGCTGTACAGGAACGATCTTCCGCCTGTGCCAAAGAAACAGTAGAACTTTCCCTTGTGGTATTTCAGTGAGGCAGCCCACTGGCCACGACCATATACGTTACCGCCTTCCAGGTTGTTCTTCGGACTGTCGTTCAGTGTATCGAAGATGTAGTTCACTGTCTCCCAGTGGACAAGGTCCTTGGAGTGCATAATAGGTGCTCCAGGCGAGAAATGCATGGTGGTCGAAACCATCCAGTAATCGTTACCTACGCGGACGGCATCCATATCGGGCACATCAGACCATATCACAGGATTGGTGAAGGTGTTCTGGCCCCTCAATGTATGAGCACATACTAATAAAGCAAACAGAAGCAGACTCTTGATTGTTGTTTTCATATGTTTTTAGCTTAATAGTTTAGTAGCCTTATAGAACGATAACGATAACGTTAACCTTAACTTTTTGTTAATTATCTTTGTTTTCGTTTTCGTTAAATGCCAATAGCCAACGACCAATAGCCAAAGTCTCTCTAACCCTTGAATCTTGAAGGCTGCGATTGAGCGAGAGGCGACTGAGGTCTTTAGAGTAGCCACTGGATGTGGCTACGGCCTCACAAAGGGGAGTGAGTCCCCACTCACGATGGGGGCAGTCTAAGCTCGCTTAGGCTATCCAGAGCGTGAGCAGGCTCGACCGCAGGTCAATCTTGAATCTTGAACCCCTTGAACTAGTTAACGTTAGCGTTAACGTTAGCGTTTCAATTTTCAATTGAAATCACTTCCAGTCCGGTATGTCATCAATATCCTCGTACACAGCTACCAGGTTCAACTGGAACAGCAGCGTGCTATAGGCAGGAACAGAACCGCTTGAATCCCCTTTATATGCTAACTGTTGAGGTATATATACGAACCACATGTCTCCTGCCACCATATTCTGTAAAGCCGTTTGGTAGCCTTCGATGGTCCCTCCCACGTACATGGTGACCGGAGCTGCTGTTGCGGGGTTAAATTCGCCGTAAAAGGACTGGTCAAAGACAACGCTCTTCGTTTCCTTCGTTACGCCATCATCCATCATGTATTCCGACGGCATCAGCCAACCTCGATAGTGGAGTTGTACATAATCGGTATAATTCACCTCTTGTGTGCCATTACCTTTCGTGATGATTTTACACACGATGCTGTCTGTTGTAGCGCCGGGAAAATCCGCGCTGCGCTGAAGGCTCTTGAACATTCGCCATGGGCAGTGTTCCTCCCAGTCCTCATCATACTGGGCTTTCGCTGCAGCAATAGCGGTACGGGCAGAGTCTGCCACCTGCTCAAACCACAGGGCGTTTCTGCTTTGCCAACTGTAATAGGGATCCCACTCGTTGCTCTTTTCCGAGCAGGAAACAAAAACTAATCCTACCAGTCCAACCAGTACGGCAAGATTAACTGGGAAAAACTTTTTACTTTTCACTTTTTACTCTTCACTTTTCACATCCTCCCCCTGAAGGGGGTCATGGGGTCTTCCTCTCAACTTTCAACTCTCAATTTTGACCTACGGTCGAGACTGCTCACGCTCGGAAAAGCTCAAACGAGTTTGGCTCTCCTCTCGCTCAATCGCAGCCTTCAACTTTATTCCCCTCCCCCTCCTTAGAGGGAGGGGTTAGGGGTGGGTCTACAATAGTTTCTTCAGCAGACTGGTTATGCTTACCTGATCTTCAATGATACCACGCAATTCGCTGATGGCAACGCGGCGCTGTTCCATCGTATCGCGGTCACGCAGGGTAACGGTATTATCCTCCAGTGTCTGCTGGTCAACGGTTACGCAGTAGGGGCAGCCAATGGCATCCATACGGCGGTAGCGTTTACCTATCTGATCTTTCTCTTCGTACTTGCAGTTGAAGTGGAAGCGCAGGTCGTTGATAATCTCCTGAGCCTTCTCAGGCATGCCGTCCTTCTTGGTCAGAGGGAATACAGCCAGCTTCACAGGAGCCAGGGCAGCGGGCAGGTGCAGCACGGTACGTGTCTGACCGTCGGGCAACTGCTGCTCCTCATAGCTGTGGCACATGATAGAGAGGAACATACGGTCCACGCCGATAGAGGTCTCTATAACATATGGTGTATAGCTCTCGTTGGTCTCAGGATCAAAGTACTCAATCTTCTTGCCGCTGTACTTGGCATGCTGACTCAGGTCGAAGTTGGTACGTGAATGGATACCCTCCACCTCCTTGAAGCCGAAGGGCATGTGGAATTCAATATCGGTTGCAGCGTTAGCGTAATGAGCCAGTTTGTCATGGTCGTGGAAACGATAGTTCTCGGCGCCGAAGCCCAGGTTCTGGTGCCACTTCATACGTGTCTCCTTCCATTTGGCAAACCAGTCCAGCTCGGTGCCGGGCTTGATAAAGAACTGCATCTCCATCTGCTCAAATTCACGCATACGGAAGATAAACTGACGGGCCACAATCTCGTTACGGAATGCCTTGCCGATCTGAGCGATACCGAAGGGCAGCTTCATACGACCGGTTTTCTGTACATTCAGGTAGTTCACAAAGATACCCTGAGCTGTTTCGGGACGCAGGTAGATGGTGCTGGCACCGTCGGCTGTGCTACCCATTTCGGTCTTGAACATCAGGTTGAACTGACGGACATCGGTCCAGTTGCGTGTCCCGCTGATGGGGCACACGATTCCCTCGTCCAGGATAATCTGTTTCATGCCTTCCAGATCAATACCGCCCTCAGCATTCATCACCTCCTGATAGCGCTTGTGCAACGCATCGAATTTCTCCTGGTTTTCCAGGACACGTGCATTGGTAGCACGGAACTGGGCCTCGTCGAAGGCATCGCCGAAGCGCTTCTGGGCCTTCTCTATCTCTTTCTGGATTTTATCCTCATACTTTGCCATCTGCTCCTCAATGAGCACGTCTGCACGGTAACGCTTCTTAGAGTCGCGGTTATCAATCAGGGGGTCATTGAAAGCATCCACGTGTCCGGAAGCCTTCCATGTGGTAGGATGCATAAAGATAGCAGCATCTATACCCACTATATTCTCGTGCAGCAGCACCATGCTCTGCCACCAGTATTGTTTAATGTTGTTCTTCAGCTCCACACCATTCTGACCATAGTCATAAACGGCGCCTAAACCATCATAGATATCGCTACTGGGGAAAACAAAACCATATTCCTTGCAGTGTGAAACTATCTTCTTGAATACATCTTCTTGCTGTGCCATAATTATTCTTTTCCTTTGTTATTTTGATTTTTGCCTGCAAAGATAGTGCAAACCGAGCGAATAACCAAATTTATTTGAGTTTTTCCGAGGTGCCGCCTATCTTCGAGACTGTGTAACGAACTGCAAAGTTACGAATAAGTGAGAGAAATGCAAAAGAAAAGCGGTTTTTCTTTTCATTTCCGAACGGAAGTAACTTAGAGACGTTGTCTCAAAGATAGTGCAAAACGAGCGAATAACCAAATAAAAACAAAAAAACTGCCACCTTATTGATTTAAGATAGCAGTTTTAGATTAGCGGTTAGCGGTTAGTGGTTAGCGTTCCCGTTATTGTTAATTGTTAATTATTCATTGTTAATTATTGATTTCCTTCTTCGTCATTTCGGCGGTGATGATGGAAGTGGAGCCATCGTCGTTCTTGCATAGGCACTTCCACTTCATCACGTCGTTCTGGATGGATTCAATCTCCCACCACTGGCGTTGCTCTCCCATACCATCACCAATATTCTTCCAGCGGGCACAGAACAGGTAGCCGTCTGCGAAGTACTCGTTAAAGTAATCCACCATTGTTTCCCAATCGCTATCGCCAATCTTACGGGAGTACACGTAGGTGCCGTCGGCCTTGATATCCCAACGGATATTCAGCCCTTCGGATGTACTACCCTCCCAGGTGCCAATGACGTCTTGACGGTAGTCGATGTCGGTCTTCTTCAGCCGGGCATTCTTCTCATCCACTTTGCCCAGCACCTGTCCGTCACGGAAGGTCGTATGCCTGTATTTACAAACCATCTCGGTAGTAGTGATGCTGCTGATGATGTACTCCTCCTGCAACGTAAGATTAGGATTGCCCTCGGGATGACCGGTCAAGGTAACCTTGTTGCCAGAAATCTCTACGCCGTACTCACGATGGTCTGCCCATTTGACCTGAGTCTCTGTGTAGTCGGACTTCGACATGCTGTAGATAGCCTTGGTGGATGAGAGGAAGGTGACAACCGACTTCTCGTTGGTCAGCGCGGGCTGTCCGTCAAACTCTACATCTATCCACTTGCCGATGAGTTTCTCAGCCAGGTTATCCGTAGGGGTAACAGGGTTATCTTCGTTCGTACAAGCTGTGAACGCTGCTGCGCCGCAAATCAGGATGGCGGCAAACATCCAATGCATAATCTTCTTCATATTTTCATTAGTTTATTGTTTACTAAAGCCTAAAGTCTAAGGTCGTTCTCTTTCACAGCACAAATATACAAATTTTCTTTCAAATATTGCATTTTATGAAGCACAAAAATACAATTCCATAAAGTTTTTGTACAAATCCTTGTGTCAAAGGACATAATTATCTTTGATTCGTCATTGAAAGATATCTCAGCAGCAGGCAGTTGTCAACTATTTCAGTATAAGACAAACACAAAAAAACACGAAAAGTGTCATGAAACCATTTTTAGTGAAAAAAAAATAAAAAAATGTTTTGTTGTTTTAAAAAACATCCTAACTTTGCGAGGAAAGACCTAAAAACTGTTCAAAAACTAAAAGAAATGTAACTATATATAAATATGTATTAGCAGATACTGTGATATATTCAATCGAGAAAAATAAATAATTTAACCCATTGTTTAACTATACCAAATTAAAACATGATCAGATGAAGAAGACAACGAAAAGTTATTTGTTAGGTTTGCTGGTTATTCTATTCCTGCTACCTAATGTCGTGTTTGCCCAAAGTTCAACAGTGGAAGGAACAGTGAAAGATGAGCTGGGAGAACCCCTTATCGGAGCTACTGTAAAAGTACGCCCTGGTGGTACGGGTACCCTCACAGATCTCAACGGCCACTTTGTCCTTCAGTCGGTAGAACGTGGTGCAACTCTGGAGATCTCCTACATGGGTTACCAGACGCAGACACACAAGGTTGATGGAAAGCCGATAAACATTAGTCTGCAACCTGACCAGAAAGTCATGGACGAGGTCGTGGTAATCGCTTACGGACAACAGAAGAAGCTGACCCTTACCGGTGCAGTTTCTGCTGTGGGAGGTGAAGAGCTGCTAAAGCAGCCTGTAGCTAACGTGGCTAATGCCTTGCAAGGAAAACTGCCGGGAATTTCTGTGGTACAGCCTTCAGGTATGCCTGGTGACGATGAACCTACTATCCGTGTACGTGGTATTGGTACCCTGAACAGTGCCGAACCGCTGGTACTCGTGGATGGTGTTGAGCGTCCTTTCTCGCAGCTCGACCCCAACGAAATTCAGGATATCTCCATTCTGAAAGATGCTTCGGCAACAGCTGTGTTCGGTGTACGAGGTGCCAATGGTGTAATCCTTGTTACCACAAAACGTGGTGAGACTGGCAAGGCCTCTGTTTCTGTTTCCGCAAGCGCAGCCGTACAGCAGGTTTCTAAATTCGTTGACTTCGCTGATTCCTATACATACGGAAAGATGTGGAACTATGCTGCTATCACAGATGCTTTGCCAGTGGATCAGTGGCCTGGTTCCGCTACCATTCCCGACTATACGCCCTATGCCAACACCGGTATTCGATTCAACCAGGATGTCATGGAGCATTTCCGTACAGGTGACATGCCTGTTACATTCCCCAATACCAATTGGATTGACTATCTGATGAGGAAGGCTGCATGGCAGGAGCAGGTTAACGTGAATGTAAAAGGAGGTTCGGAGAGAGTAAGGTACTTTATCTCTGCTGGATTCCTGAATCAGAGTTCACTCTTGAAGACCTTCTCATTGAATAACGATGAGACCTTCCATTTCAACAGGTTCAACTATCGTGCCAACTTAGATATTGATATATCCAAGTATAGCCAACTTTCACTTACGTTGGGAGGCACTGTCCGGAACCGTACGGAGATGGGTAGTGGAGAGTCATTCTTATTCCGCTATTTACAGGGCGCCACTCCATACGCCGGTATCGGCATTGACGACCAAGGCCGTCATATCGTAGCAGATGCCAACATCGTAGGTCCTTACGACCGTGATGCTCTTTCAAACTTTTATGACTTAGGTTATACGAAGACAAGCACTAATACGCTCAACCTTGACCTCCAGTACAAACTCGACATGAGTTTCCTCACACCGGGTCTGGATTTCAGAATTAAGGGTTCTTATAACTCCGAATATACGGCACAAAAGAGTCGTCAGAACGGATTCGGTACGGGTGTCACATACGTGGCAACTATCGTTGACGGTCAGGAGGTGCTCCGCAAGGAGAATATTACGTGGCCATTGCCCTACGGAGAGAGTCGCTGGGGAACTCGTAACTGGTATGGAGAGGCAAGTTTCAACTACGCTCGTAAATTCGGCGATCACAATGTAGGTGCTTTGTTCCTTTATAACCAGTTGAAGAGATATTATCCCACTTACTACACAGATATTCCTTCGGGATATGTGGGACTCGTAGGTCGTGTTACTTACGACTACCTATCACGTTACATGCTGGACTTCAACATAGGTTATAATGGATCTGAGAACTTTGCCCCGGGTCACCGCTATGGTATATTCCCATCAGTCTCTGTGGGTTGGATTCCATCGGCCGAAAAGTTCTGGGAGCCCGTGAAGGATGTTATCAGCTTCCTGAAAATTCGTGGTTCTTGGGGTAAGGTTGGTAACGACAATGCCAATGGTTCCTATAATCGTTTCCTCTATCTGCCGGGTCCCTGGCAGTTCTATCAGGGTTCGATGACAGTAAATCCTCAGTTGCGTGGTGCCAACTTCGGTACGAGCGGCAACTGGCTGCAGGCTGTCAGGGAGTTGGCAACTGGTAACCCGAACATTACATGGGAAACAGCTTCCAAGTTCAATATCGGCTTGGATGCCTATTTCTTCAATGACAGGTTAGGCATGAACCTTGACTTCTTCTGGGAAGACCGTAGGGATATTCTGGTTTCGAATGCAGCCCTGTTGCCTGCTGTCACCAGCCTGCCGTCAGGTTATGTCAACGAGGGCCATGTGAAGAATCATGGTTTTGAGCTGACGCTGAAATGGAGTGATAAAGTAGGCGATTTCAGATATAGCATCAGTCCAAGCATTGCCTTTGCCAGAAACAAGGTGATCGATATGCTTGAGGTACCACCCATGTACGATTATCTGAGCCGTACCGGACTCCCTGTAGGACAGCGCTTTGGCTATGACCTTTTTGAGTTCTATCAGGAAGGTACAGAGGAACGTTACTTCGAAAAATACAATAAACCGATGCCTGATCAGGTGATTGACCTGAAATATGGTGATGCTGTATACGTTGACCTGAATGATGACGGTATCATCGACCAGAACGACCAAAAGCCCCTTGGCTATACAGAAAACCCTGAGTTTACCTGGTCAGTCAATGCCAGCTTGAACTGGAAGGGTCTTGATTTCTCAATGCTCTGGGTAGGTGCCACTAATACCAGCCGTGTTCTGAACGGATATTTCCGTGATCAGTTCGGATCCACAAATACTTCGGCACTGGCACAGTGGGTAGCTGACAATTCATGGACGGAGGACAATCCCAACGCTTGCTTGCCGCGTATCTCGTTTGAGAACCGCGTTCATAACAACCGTGATTCGCAGGCGTGGATTGTAGACGCTAAGTATGCGCGTTTAAAGAATGTAGAGATTGGTTATACCATAAACAAACCGAAGTGGATACCATTGTTCAATTACGTGAGGTTCTATGTTTCAGGTCAGAACCTGCTGACATTTGCTAACTTCAAGGGCAACGATCCCGAAGCTCCAGGATACGGAAAGGATGGGTTCGGTATGCGTTATCCCATGACACGTGTGTATAACTTTGGTGTGCAAGTCAATTTCTAAAGTTTAAAGTGTATTAATTGCTACCACTATAAAAATGAAGAATATGAAAAAGTTTATTTATATACTGGCTATAGGGTTGACGGGCATCTTCACATCATGTGTTGACCAAGTCGCTATTGGTAATGCCTTCTTAGAGAAAGCCCCTGGTGTTGACATAACCATTGACACCGTTTTCTCTAAGGCCGAATATACCCGCAATTTCCTGTGGAGTGCATACGGGCAACTGTACTGTACTTACACATCAGGAAATATGATGAATGGAGCGCCAATCGACGTTCTTTCCGATTCTTATCATTGCTATGTAAGCTGGGGTGGTCCCAAGCAGAGCTACTATCCCGGTAGCTTGACCGAGGATGCTCAGGATACTGACAATGGTAACTATGTTGGTAAATTCTCTTATTCAACGAAATCTCCTGACTATGATGCTGATGGCCGCGTGTCCATCTATGAGACAGTACGCAAGTGCTGGCAACTCATAGAGAACATTCACCGTGTACCTGACATGGGCGAAAGTGAAAAGAGTCGTCTGCGTGGTGAGGCTTACACGATTATGGCCAGCCGTTACTATGATGCATTCCGCAATTTCGGCGGTCTGTGTCTGGTGAAGAAGGCATATGAAGTTGGAGAAGCTTTCACTAGCGGCCGTTCTACTGCATTGGAGACCGTGGAATTCATAGACTCACTGATTCAGTGCGCCATTGATGAACCCGGATTCATCTGGAACATTCCCGATGCTGATATTGGCCAGTGGTCAGGCCGTCTTACCAGAGCCTCGGCCCGTGCCCTTCGTGCTAAGGTCTGGATGTTTGCTGCATCGCCTTTGTTCAATAATTCCAAGCCTTATATGGAGTACGCCAAGACACCTACGGGTCTGGAGAATGTGGAGCATGTATGGTTCGGCAAGGAAGATCCCACACTATGGAATCGCTGCTTGCAGTATTGCAATGATTTCTTTGCAGACAATGAAGCCAACGGAAACTACTACCAATTGATACAACCTGCTACTCAGGACGAGGCTGGTTACCGTATGGCCTACCGCCGTGCTTACCGCTATCGTAATAATGAAACACGCCATGAGAAGATTTTCGACGTTCATCCTACTCAGTACCTGAGTGACCAAGTGGTGAATGGCGAGCAGCAAAGATCATGGGGCTGGGGATGGGCTGGTTTCGCTCTGGACTGCTATCGTCAGGGTGGTGCCGTTCCCACAAACGAGTTAATGGAATGCTTTGGTATGCAGGATGGTCGTAACTTCCCATACGAGGGAATCTACGGTCCTGGTAAGAATCCTACTGGCATAGATATCTTTGCCGATCGCGACCCACGTTTGTACGAGACGATGTTGGTTCCCAGACAGTCGCTACCTGCTGGATTCGATTATGCCGGCAAGAACTATGCCGACACTTGGGAACAAGGAGGTATGTTCTACAACAAGGATATCTTCGGAGATGCCGGATCTGATGACTGTGCTTCTCACTATAGGAAGTTCAAATGGATGTTAGACTACCAGGACAACAGAATGAATGATGAGTATATCGGTGTAGCATACATTCGTCTGGCAGAAATGTATCTGATACGTGCCGAGGCTCTTGCTGAAACAGGCAATTACATGGGTGCCCTTGATGATTTGCATGCAGTACGCAGCCGAGTAGGATTGGGACGCCTTGAGGCAATGAACCCAGGTTTGCAGTTGACAACTAACAAGGAAAACTTGATTAATGAGATTCTCCGTGAACGCAACTGTGAGATTGGAGCTGAGTGTGGCGACCGTGTATATGATATGATTCGTCGTAAGCGTCAGGATCTCTTTACCAAACCTCTCCATGAAATCAGGGTTTATCGTCTGGATGCTGCTGGCAACCGTCTGACCGAAGGTGATCAATCGTGGGTAGCCGGCACACCTTGGCCTAAGTTTGAATATGAGAAGCCTCAGATCGTAAATGGTGCCCGCCGTTGGTGGGAGCCGAACTTCTGGACAAACAAATGGTATCTTGATCCAGTTTCTCGTATAGAGATTCAAAAGGGATATGGACTTACACAGAATCCTGGATGGTGATAAGTATAATTGATAATTGACAATTGATAATTGAAGATTATGAAAATAAGAAATATAACAAAATATGCCTTTGCGGTTTTCTGCGGTATCCCAATGGTGGTAAATGCCCAGGTAACTTTGAGCGACAAAGAGTCGCAGAAGGTAGATTTAGGCTATGGCGTTGAGCAGTCAGAATTCCTCACTACGGCGGCAGCAACTACTATCACCGCAGAAGAGCTTCGTCGCACTTCAGCTATTAGCCTGGCAGATGCCCTTTATGGTAAGCTTCTTGGCCTAACTGCTATCCAAAATACAGGTTTTAAGGGCGAGGAAGGCCGTGGTGCATCATTTAACATCCGTGGCATCCAGACTACCGGCGAGACAGATATCCTGATTCTTGTCGACGGTTATGAACGTCCTATCGACCGTCTTACAGTCGAGGAGGTGGAAAGCGTTACAGTCCTGAAGGATGCTGCTGCTGTGGCACTCTACGGACACGAGGGTGTCAATGGTGTGCTGCTGGTGAAAACCAAACGTGGCAATAAAGACGGGAAATTCAATTTCAAGGCTGGTGTTTCACACAAGTTCCAGTTTGACCCTAAAACTGCCGACATGGTGAGTGCCTATGACTATGCCAATGCCCTGAACACGGCACGTCTGAACGATGGTCTTGCTAAAGCCTATTCCGATGTCGAGTTGCAGAAGTTCTTGGATAATAGCGATCCTTTCGTCTATCCTAATGTAGATTGGAAGAAGGAAGTGTTTAAGAATACTGCCCATGAGACGAATGCTTTCCTTTCGTTCTTTGGAGGAACAGACAAGCTTCAGTATTATACACAGCTTGACTATACTGACGCCCGTGGTCTCTATAAGAACCCCAATCAGGGTGACTGGAATTCCCAGCTTAAATACTCTAAGGCCAATATTCGCGCTAATCTCGACTTCGAGGTGACCAAGTCCACCAGGATAAGCACAAATATTCTTGGTATTCTGATGGAGACCAACGGGGTGCCCAACCTAACCTCAAACGATGCTTGGTGGCATCTGTATAAGGTACCCGCTTTGGCATACCCCATTATGACATCTCCTGTTACCAGGAATGATGGGGCCGACGTGGTCCTACCTAGTGTATGGGGCGGTAGTCAGACCTATGGTAATTTCAACCTGCTGGCCAAGTCGCAGGGTACCGGTTTCATGAAGACCCACCAGCGTCAGATTTGGGCTAACATTACATTGGAGCAGGATCTCGATATCATTACCAAGGGACTGAAATTCTACATAGGCGCTTCTTACGACAATTGCTCTAACACCGTCGAGAACCGCTCAAAGGGATATCAGTATGGTTGGAACTACTATGACCCCTACAGTAATTATGATAATTATCTTGCTGCGGCCATCATTGGTACCAAAGAGGATAAGTTGAGATTCGAAAACAATGTTGAGTCACAATGGCGTATTGCTACCTTCAATGCAGGTTTCAAATATGGCATACAACTTAGGAATGGCGACAACCTCTCTGCCAATGCTAACTACAACATGAAGAAAGAGGTTCGCGATGGTCAGAACAATACATGGTATAGTGCCAACTGGCAGCTGGCTATGCATTACGACCACGCCAACAAATTGATGGCAGATGTCGTGTTGGCAGCCAACGGTTCCAATCGCAGTTATCCCGCCAAATGGGCATTCTCACCCACATTAGGTTTGGGTTACATCTATGCCAACAAGCCTGAAAGCAATATTCTTAACTATGGTAAGGTTCGCTTCTCAGGTGGTATCCAGCACTCTGACTATGTGCCTGAGGCTGGTCTTTGGCTCGCCAGATGGAGTAATTCTCACGGACAGTTCTGGTATGGCAACAACTTCCAGAATTCGTGGGGTGCCTTCCTGACTCAGTTCCCCACTTCTGATTTCGCACAGGAGAAAGCCTATAAGGTCAATCTTGGTACCGACTTGAGACTGTTCAAATCGCTCGATGTGACATTCGACCTGTTCTATCAGCAGCGTCGTAACATCCTGGTTAGCGCCGCTCAGTTGAACTCCGACGTAGTAGGTATCCAATCCTCGTATGACGACAAGGGTCGTGTGGAAAGCATGGGCTTGGAATTGGGACTGCGTTATGCTAAGACGTTCAGTAACGGACTTAACGTAAACGCCAATGCCATGTTCTCAACGGTGAAGAGCAAAATCCTTGAATGGATTGAGAATCCTGCCTATCCAAATCTTTCTGTAGTTGGTGGGCCTGCCGATGCAGAACGAGGCCTCATAGCCTTGGGCTTCTTCCAGAGTCAGGATGAAATCGACAACAGCCCACTTCAGCAGTTTGGACAGGTGAAAGTCGGCGACATAAAATATAAGGATGTAAACGGTGACAATGTCATCAACGAGAACGACTTTGTTGCGCAGGACTATGGTACCAGTTTCCCCTCACTGAACTATGCTTTCAGTTTTGGACTGGAGTACAAGGGTTTCGGATTTAACGCCACCTTCCAGGGTGCTGGTCATCAGGTGAAGAACCTGCGCTATGTTGACGGTGTATGGGGAGCCCTCTCTGACAACCGTAACCTCTCTCAGGAATACTATAAAAACTGCTACGACATGGCAGGAGCCGGTGCTCTTTATCCACGTCTCTCCACAGAGAATGTGGCTAACAATGCCCAGAACTCTACAATATGGTATCGTAACGCCAACTGGCTGAAGATGCGTGACATCGAGCTCTACTATAAGTTACCGGAAAAGGTCATTAAGCCTCTGAGGATGTCAGCTGCCAGGGTATTTGTACAGGGACAGAACCTTCTTTCCTTCGACAATATCAGCGCGATGGATGGCGAGAACCTCAACACAGGTTATCCCGTGATGAAGGGTGTGAACATTGGTCTTTCTGTACAATTTTAAGAAGTGACAAATGATAAGTAATAATTTTGAAAAAAGAAAGGTTATGAATATCAATCAGAAAAACAGCAGGTCCACTCTTATGCGCCTTGCTTCATACTTCTTGTTTTGCGCTTCCCTATGTGGGTTCCTGACCTCTTGTGCTGATCTTGAATACACAGAGGAGACAACCCGCGATGAGGAGTGGACCTATTCTTATTACGCCGATGGTATCAAGAACTTGGTGTTCGATGTCTATGCGCAAGTATATAATAATGAATTTGAGTCCAACAGTGCCACCTTCCTTGCCGGAGCTACTGATGAAGCTCAGTATGCACTCGAAACAGGTGCAATCAACGGCTATATCAATGGAAGCTGGAGCCCCGCAAACCCCTATTCCGGTACTTGGACAAGGGCCTATACAGCCATCGCTGATGTCAACATGTATCTGGAGAAGATAGAACAGACTGACATCTCAGAGTGGAAGTACAATGGACAATACGAGAATTGGATAGCTCAAATGGAGCTGTTCCCCTACGAGTTGCGCTTCCTTAGAGCCTACTTCTATTTTGAATTGTTCAAGACGTATGGTGATGTGCCTCTGGTGACAACCACGCTTACCAATGAGCAGGCTAACAGCATTCACCGTACCAAGGCAGATTCAATCGTTAAGTTTATTGTTGACGAATGTGATGCTATCGCACCCTATCTGCCTGTTACATACGTTACCGAAGTCGGTGCTGAAATCGGACGTGCCACACGTATTGCGGCATTTGCCCTCAAGGCCCGCACGTTGCTCTATGCTGCATCACCGCTTCACAATCCAACTAACGACAAGACCAAGTGGGCGAAGGCTGCCGAGGCATGTAAGTATATTCTCGATAATGCATCCACGTGGGAACTGAAGCTCAGCTCTTACGGCTCATTATGGGGACATGATGCATTCCTTAATCCCGAACTGATTTTCGGTATCGGACGTGGCGAGAGCAATACCTTCGAGATGGCAAACTATCCCATTGGTGTAGAGAACGGCTCTTCAGGCAACTGCCCTTCCCAGAGTTTGGTTGACCAGTATGAGTACCAGGACAATGGCGAGACTTTTGCCCAGCGCTATCCCGGCGACATCAACCTCAATACCAACGATCCGTATGACGGCCTTGATCCGCGTTTTGCACTTACTGTGATAAAGAATGGAGATGAATGGCCCACCAACGGTGCGCAGAAGAAGGTTATCGAAACATTCGCGGGCGGATTCAATGCAGCTCCTAAATATGGAGCCACCTCCACTGGCTACTATCTCCGCAAGTACGTTGATGGAGCTTGTGTCACTACAGCTGACAACCAGACCCGTCGTCGTCACACATGGATAATCTTCCGTTTGGGAGAGTTCTATCTTGACTATGCCGAGGCGGTGTTTAATGCTACAGGCAGTGCCAACGACCGCACCTATGGAATGTCAGCCAACGAGGCTGTCAATGTTTTGCGTAACCGCTCGGATATCCAGATGCCGAAATTCACTGAGGAAGGTGATGCATGGGTAACGCGTTATGAGCGTGAGCGCCTTGTAGAATTGGCCTTCGAGAACCATCGTTTCTGGGATGTACGACGTTGGAAGAAGGGACCACAGTATTTCAAGAATGTCCAGGTGGCAAATATCAGCAACAGTTTGATGCTCACCCGTTCTACCAATACACGCCAGTGGGAGGATAAGTACTATTTCTATCCCATCCCACAGTCAGAACTGAGAAAGAATCCCAACCTTACACAAAACGAAGGATGGTGATAAATGGTAATTGACAATTGATAATTGATAATTGATAATTATGAGTACAAGTATATTATATAAGGCCAAAGGATTTGTAAAGGTTTTACCCTTTTACCTTTTTACCTTTTTACTTTTATCCGCTTGTTCTGATGACCAGCTTGGCCCGGATAGTTATAAGTTGGGTATCAAGACGTTCTTCCCTACAAAGGTGGTCACCAACCAGCCGATAACCATTAACGGTACAGGTCTTGGTGGAGTTCAGGAAATAGAGTTCCCCGGTGGCGTCAAGGTGACCGATTTCGAGATTGTCAGCAAAGACATGATTCGCGTCAATACACCGGCAGGCATTCCCGAGGAGGGTGGTAAGATTATAGTACGTTCAACTAATGATAAAGCCGAGTCTTCTGTTTCATTAACGCTCGGACATACTGTAGTGTCTGGATTCTCCAAACAAGAAGGCGAGAAAGCTTCGGGCGGAGAACTGATTGTTGTCTATGGTACCGACCTGGAGTTTATCAATAGTGTCGAGCTGCTCGATGCAGATGGCGTTCCACAGTTGATTGACCATAAGGATTTCTATCGCAAAGGAACCAACGAGCTCAAATTTCGTGTTCCTAAGAAGAATATCTTCAAGGGTACTTTTGTGGGAATCCTTCACACCTACGACGGGCAGAAAATCCTGATGCCGGAACTGGCTTATGAACCTGCAGCCGATGGCGGTCACTGGGAAACTGTGAAGACCACCTTCTGGAAGAACGACGATCCCGAAGGTAACGGTTCTATCAGCTGGAGTGGCACTTATCGCTTCGGTCTCGACGGAGCAGACCCCAACAGTGAGTGTATAGCCACCTTCCCAGCTGATATCTGGAACGTCATTAAGTCTGGAACCTTCTATATGCGTTATCGTCCTGATGGCGACTCATATCAGATCCGCGTAACCACCGGATGGTGGAGCGTTCAGTGGATGGGTTCCGACAACGATATTGCTCCCTGGAACATGGCAGAGCGTATTATCGACAATGGCGACGGTACTTATTACATTGAGGTCAACTTCGGAGATGATCCGATAGTCGCTTCTCTCGACGAGCAACATCTGCTCTTCACGGGTGCTGGTTACACACCTCTGGAAATCTACTCCGAGGAGGAGGTATGGGTTGATGAGCCTGACGAAGAGGACGTGAAAGTTCCCGTTTGGACGAATGATGATCCCGAAGGTCACGGTTCTATCAGTTGGAGTGGCACTTATCGCTTCGGTCTCGAAGGAAATGATCCCAACAGCGAGTGTATAGCTACCTTCCCTGAAGATGTTTGGAACAAGATTAAGACCGGAACCTTCTATATGCGCTATCGTCCTGATGGCGATTCATATCAGATCCGCGTAACTACCGGATGGTGGAGCGTTCAGTGGATGGGCTCCGACAATGATATTGCTCCTTGGAACATGGCAGAGCGTATTATCGACAATGAGGACGGTACCTATTACATTGAGATTAACTTCGGCGATGATCCGATAGTCGGTTCTCTCGACGAACAGCATCTGCTCTTCACGGGTGCCGGATACACACCACTGGAAATCTATTTCATTGAAAAAGGATCCGGCGGTGGAGGTAAAAAGGAAGTTGTCTTCTGGAAGAGCGACGGCACTGGCGGAGCAGTTAGCTGGAGTGGTGTCTATCGTTTTGCTCTTGAGGGTCATGACAGCAACAGTGAGTGTCTCGCCGAGTTCCCGCAGGATACATGGGACAAGATTAAGAGCACCACATTCTATCTGGATGTTGAGGCAACGGATCCACAGGTTCGTGTGACTACAGGCTGGTGGGATCCTAGTTGGAATGTCGGTGACATTCAGCCAGGCAATGAACGGATCACGGACAATGGTAATGGAACATTCACAGTTACCATCAACATCTCTGATGATACGAACTTCCTGGATGCGCTTGATGAGAGACATTTACTCATCACGGGTGATAGATTCACGCCACTGAGAATGTATTTCAAATAGATGAATAGAAAAGTCCTCTCCCCTAACCCCTCCCTTACGGGGGCGGGTTAAGGGAGAGTCTTTTTTTTCTTTTCAGTATTGCGTTAGGTTTCGCCTAACGCCCTTTAACTAAAAACAAAACTACACAATGAAAAAAATTATTATCATGTCTATATTGGCCACAGCATGTACAACCAGCCAAGTACGTCAACCCGCTATTCCCCAAAATGCCGAGGTGGAAAAACAGGTTGAGCAGACCCTTTCGAATCTCTCGCTGGATGAGAAGATAGGACAGATGTGCGAGCTGACCATCGATGTCATCACCGACATGCAAAGTCAGGAATTCCGTCTGAACGAAGAGGCTTTGAAGAACGTATTCGAAAAGTACCATGTGGGTAGCATTCTGAACGTCCCAAAGGGAGTTGCACAGAAACCGGAGGCGTGGAGCGCTCTTATTCGCCGCCTCAATCAACTCTCCATGGAAACTTGTGCCGGAGTACCGCAAATCTATGGTGTCGATCAGATTCACGGTGCTTCCTATACTTGGGGAGCTACACTCTTTCCACAGGAGGTGGGACAGGCGGCTTCCTTCAACCGTAATATTCCGCGCCGCGTCAGCGAGATAGCAGCCTACGAGAGTCGTGCCTGCCTCATTCCCTGGGTTTATTCACCTGTGATGGACCTGGGCCGACAGCCCCTATGGAGCCGTATGTGGGAAAGCTATGGCGAGGATGTCTATCTGAACTGCGAGATGGCTCGTCAGGCTGTGTTGGGTTATCAGGGCGACGATCCTAACCACATTCCTGCCAACCGTGTTGCTGCCTGTCTCAAACACTATATGGCCTATGGTGTGCCTGTCAGCGGAAAGGACCGTACACCCAGCAGTGTCACCGACCGTGAGATGCGCGAGAAGTTCTTTCAGCCCTTCCGTGCTGCTATCCAGGCTGGCGCCTTGTCGCTGATGGTCAATTCGGGCGTAAACAATGGCGTACCCTTCCATGCCAATGCCAAGTACCTGAATACCTGGCTGAAGGAGGAACTGCAATGGGACGGTATGATTGTTACGGACTGGGCGGACATTAATAATATATGTCTCCGCGACCATGTGGCTGCTACAAAGAAGGATGCCATCTGCATGGCTATCAATGCAGGTATCGATATGTCT
>JAEEGL014859925.1_pt1 | contig 72459 bp, 66 predicted proteins | sample 9134231 | NCBI WGS metagenome assembly JAEEGL01 (sample SAMN16246548, study PRJNA631951) | gut metagenome | biome: gut microbiome; feature: rumen; material: fiber-attached | host: Bos | place: Iran: Karaj | collected 2018-10 | reverse complement strand
TCCCGAAGGCGATCGGCGGCTTCATGCATGTCCCGTTCCTCCATGAACAGGTCATCAACAAGAAGGAAACGCCGTCCCTTTCCAAGGACGATGTCGTCAAGGCCATCGAGGCTTCCATCGAAGCCATCGTCGATTCAATGGTATAACAGATCAGAGAGTCTGGCAGAATTGTCAGGCTCTTTTCTTTTCTGCTGATCCGGCAACCAACTGACCAGGTGGTCAGTTGGCTTTCGTTGTGGTAGAATAAGGAAAAGAGTGGTGAGGCATCATGAAAAGAGTAATCGCAGTTGTTGATGATGAGAAGGACCTTAACGAACTGATCAGCCGCTACCTGCAGAAGGAAGGCTACGAGGTCCGCAGTTTCTATACCTTTGACAGTACCATGGATCACGTCCAGGACAGCGACATCGATCTGTGGCTTTTGGACATCATGCTGGATGAGGGCAGCGGCTATGACCTGCTGGAATCGATCAAGAAGTACCACAGCGACAAGCCCATCGTCTTCATTTCCGCCCGTGACCAGGAGTTCGACCGCATTCTCGGACTGGAAAAGGGCGGCGACGACTACATCACCAAGCCCTTCAACATGAAGGAAGTGGTTCTGCGCATCAATAACATCATCAAGCGCTTCTACCGCGAGGAAAACAAGATCGAGATTGATGGCTATGTCATCGATGAGCAGCAGCGCAAGGTCTCCGATGGTGAGAACAACATCGATCTGACCACTAAGGAGTTTGACCTGTTGATGATGTTCATCCACAAGAAGGGCGTTGCCCTTTCCCGAGAAGACATCCTGCGGACGGTCTGGGACGAGGATTTCTACGGTTCCGACCGCGTCGTTGACGATACCAAGCGCAGACTGTGCAAGAAGATGCCCAATCTGAGCATCAATACCCTTTACGGCTACGGGTACAGGTTAGGCTGATGCGCAAGTTCTTCCGCTCCCTGTCCAACATGTCGCTGATCCAGCAGCTTTCGGCAATCATCATCCTGTTTGTCGGCATTTTCGTCATCTTCTTTACGATTTATCTGCGGGGCAACATCAATGACTTCGTCACCAATCAGTGCATGAACATTCTGCAGCGCTCTCAGCAGACCGTCATTGACAATGTCGTTTCCGGTAAGCAGGGTTATTCGGAACTGACTTATGACTCCGACGTCATGCACTTCGTCTTCTCCCGGGGCAAGCTGCAGTCCTACTATGGCGTGGCCACCTACTCCGAGCAGTTCCTCAAGGAGATCACCAAGATGGTGGAAGCCCATGAGTCCGGCTGGATTGAATCCAACGTTCACATTGAAAACAAGATGTACTATTACCGGCTCTTCAACATCGACAGCCGGCTGAAGGTCATATCGCTGATGGATGAAAACTACGGCAAGTCGATCGCTTCGACCCTGCTTTCCTCTGTCTCCAACAACACGGCGCTGATGTTCTCGCTGATGTTCTTCTTGCTTCTGGTCTGGGTCATTACCATCATTAACCCGCTGCACCAGATCCAGTCCTACGTGGAGAAGGTCAGAAAGGGCGATGAACAGGCGGTATTGAGCGTGGACAGGGGTGATGAGATCGGCGAGATGGCCAAGGCACTGGTCGACATGAAGGAAGAAATTGAAAATCAGGAGAAGACCAAGGAGGAAATGATCCATAACATTTCCCATGACCTCAAGACCCCGATCGCCATCATCAAGTCCTATGCCGAAAGCATCCGCGACGGCATTTATCCCTATGATACTCTGGACAAGAGCGTTGACGTCATCATTGAAAACGCCGACCGGCTTTCCAAGAAGGTCCAGTCGTTATTGTTCCTCAACCGCCTGGACTTTGTGATGGACCAGGAAAGGGATACCGACAAGACTACCGACATGATCCCGCTGGTCAACAGCGTCTGCCAGTCCTTCAAGATGATCAGAACCGAAGTGCGGGTAGAGAAGTACCTGCAGAAGGGCGTCATCTTCAAGGGCGATGAGGAAAGCTGGCGGATCGTGCTTTCCAATCTGTTGGACAATGCCCTGCGCTATGCTGAAAATGAGGTCGTCATTGATGTTCACGACGACATGATGACCGTCTTCAATGACGGCCAGCCGATCTCCGAAGAGCAGCAGAAGCGCCTGTTCAAGCCCTTTGAACGGGGTGATAAGGGCAAGTTCGGTCTCGGCCTTTCCATCTGTTATAAGGTCTGTAATACCTATGGCTACAAGATCGAACAGGAAAACATGCCCAATGGCGTCATCTTCATCATCTCGCCCAAGGAACCGGCAGAAGTGAAGAAGGAGAAGAAGACCCCCAAGAACAAAAAGTAGCCGCTGAAATTGCACGTCGAAAACAATATCTGTTAGAATATTGTTAAGAAAATAAAATCTCAGGAGGAAATAATTAGAGATGAGTACACCGCATAACAGTGCCGAAAAAGGCGATATCGCAAAGTTAGTCTTAATGCCGGGCGACCCGTTAAGAGCCAAGGTCGTTGCCGAAACCTATCTGGACAACCCGGTCCAGGTCAATAATGTCAGAGGCATGCTGGCCTTTACCGGCACCTACAAGGGACACAGAGTAACCGTCATGGGATCGGGCATGGGCATGCCCTCCATCGGCATCTATTCCTACGAACTGTATCACTTCTACGATGTTGAAGCCATCATCAGAATCGGCTCCACCGGAGCGATGCTGCCGGACATCAACCTGTATGATGTCATCCTGGGCAGCGCTGCCTTCTCCGAATCATCATATGCCTTCCAGCAGGGCGGCTGCACTGACAAGGTCATCAAGCCCTCGGAAGAGCTCAATGAAGTACTGCGCAAGGGCGCAGCCAAATTAGGCTATCCGATCGTTGAAGGCGTCATCAATTCATCTGATGTCTTCTATTATGACGAAGCCGTCGCCGCTGACCGCATTGCCAACGCTTTGAAGTACAATTGCGTCTGCGCGGAGATGGAGTCATTCGCCCTCTTCCACAACGCCAACATGGCCGGTAAGCAGGCCGCCTGCCTGCTGACCGTTTCCGACAGCATCGTCAACCATCAGGAGACTACGGCGGAAGAGAGACAGAACTCCTTCACCAGAATGATGGAGATCGCTCTGCAGGCTGCTGAAGTCTATGACTAACAGCTACATAGAAAGAATCCTGCAGGAAGTAAAGCTAAATAACCCAGAACAGCCTGAATTCATTCAGGCTGTTACTGAAGTGCTCACTTCCCTGCAGAAGGTAATAGACGCTCATCCTGAATATGAGAAGATGGCCATTCTGGAACGGCTGATCGAGCCGGAACGGGCTGTGGTTTTCAAAGTGCCCGTGGAGATGGATGACCATCACATTGAGGTCTACCGGGGTTATCGCATTCAGCATTCCAGCGCCTTAGGCCCTTTCAAGGGCGGCATCCGCTTCAATCAGAATGTCAACCTGTCGGTCATGCGCTTTCTGGCCTTTGAACAGACCTTCAAGAACGCTCTGACCGGTTTGCCGATGGGCGGAGCCAAGGGCGGCAGTAACTTCAGCCCCAAGGGCAAGAGCGAAGGCGAGATCAGAAGATTCTGCGAAAGCTTCATGACCGAGCTGTACCGCCATATCGGTCCGGATAAGGATGTTCCGGCCGGGGACATGGGCGTCGGCGGCCGGGAGATCGGCTATCTCTACGGCACTTACCGGCGCTTAACGGCGGAAAGTGAGCTGGGAGCCATTACCGGCAAGGGTGTCGGTTATGGCGGTTCTTTGGCCCGCAAGGAAGCTACCGGCTATGGTCTGGTCTACTTCCTGGAAGAAGTGCTTAAGAAAAACCCGCTCAATGGTAAGAGAGTGGTCATTTCCGGCAGCGGTAATGTGGCCATCTACGCCTGCCAGAAGGCTCAGCAGTTAGGCTACCAGGTCATCGGCATGTCCGATTCCAAGGGCTGCATCCTGGATGAGAAACTGGATCTGGAAGCTGTCAGAAAGATCAAGGAAGAGCAAAGAACTTCCTTGGAAGAATACCCGCAGCTGGCCGGCCACGGAAATTATTTTTCCGGCAGCATCTACGACGCTGACTTCAAAGCCGACATCGTGCTGCCTTGCGCCTGCCAGAATGAGATCGACCTCAAGAGAGCAAAGCACATCTTTGAGTGCGGTGTACGAGTCGTTGTTGAAGGGGCCAACATGCCCGACGACAACGAAGCCATCGCCTTCTATAAGGAAAACGGCGTCATCTTCGTCCCCGGCAAGGCTTCCAACGCCGGCGGCGTCGCCACCAGCGGTCTGGAGATGAGCCAGAACAGCCAGCATCTTAACTGGACCTTTGAAGAAGTTGACAGTAAGCTTCACAACATTATGATTTCCATTCACGATCAATGCCGTCAGGCCTGTAAGAAGTACGGCTTACCGGAAGATGACTATGTCTCCGGCGCCAACATTGCCGGCTTTACCCGGGTGGTAGAGGCCATGATCGCCCAGGGAATCTATTGAATTTTTTCCCTAACATACAGCAACTCAGGCATGTGATAATGCCTGAGTTTTGTCATGGAAAGATGAGGTAATAGGCATAGTTTCAACCACACGATTGTAGACTAATCAATAAAAAATCCAAAAATCTTTACATTTTTGGATCGTTCTCTCTTGCATTTATTGTACCAAAAAAGCTGATTTTTGACACCATTTTGGGATGTTTTTAATGGCTTTTTTTGTCTATAATTGTAAACTTTATTGGAGGAAAATATGAGTAACAACCAGATTGATTCATTTTTTCGAAAAATCGATAATAATCCTATTCAGAAAACATTGGTTATTATTTTGGCAATTATTGATGGATTCGTTTTGTTATTTTCACTGACATCCGGTTTTTCCGGGTTGTTAGCTGCAGCCATTATTTGTTTTTTTGTTGACACACTAATGTGGCAGATTTGCGGCTTTTTTACTAGATGCCCGTTCTGCAATGAAAGATTTGCCATGGTGAAGGAGAGCAGTCAGTATTTAGGTGATTCGCCAGCAACAAAAACTGTAAGACAGAAGATTAGAAACAAATACGGAGAGGTTATTGCTACCTATGATCAAACCGTTCCAGCGACTAGGTCGCATTATCTTGAAACATATAGGTGTTTATATTGCAAAGGTGAAAAAAAGACAAACGCTTCCTATAAAAGTTGAGCAAATTCTGCATTTCAAAAGTTAAGATTTTAGTAGATTAAACCCGTATGAAACGGGGAAAACATAGAAGGAGATAGGAGTTATGACACAAATTAATTTTGGAGATTCACCACAGATTGTGAATCCGAGTGACCCACATATGGCGTTATTGTTTTTGGTAGATACTTCTGCATCAATGAAAGGAAAGCCAATTGATGAATTGAATGAAGGGATGAATCGCTTTAAAGAACAAGTATGTGCTGATTCAAAAACAAGAGACATCCTTGATATAGCTATCATCAGATTTAGCACAGATTGGGAAGTCATTCAGGACTTTACGCCAATTGAAACTATGCAGCATGTTGATTTTGTAGCTGATGGCTCTACATATATGGCTGATGCATTAAGTAGGGCTATACAGATGGTAGATGATAGATCAAGGTTTTATAGGAGAACAGGCACTGAGCCGTACAAGCCTTGGATTATTCTCATAAGCGACGGCAAGCCGTTTGATGATGTAGATGCCATGGCAAATGCAATTAATGATAGGGTTGAATACGGTAAATTGGCTTTCTGGTCATTAGCTGTTGAAGGAGCGGATACTGAAGTGTTACATAAGTTATCAGGCAAGAGAGTCTTGAAACTTGCAGATTATGATTTCACCGGTTTCTTTGATTGGGTAAACAAGAGTATGAGAGCAGTTTCAGTTAGTTCTCCGGGCGAAAAGGCAAAAGGACAGGCATTGCCCAGTACTGTAACGATTGACGAATTAATGTAATTTTATCCATTAGATACAAGAATTTTAATGCGAAGCCAATGACTTGTATGAGACAACAATAAACCGCTGGCTTCGCATTTATTCACTACCATATGTATAGAAATGATTTAATTGTAAACCTTCTAAATAGGATAGAATTCATTATCATGAAAGGAAAAACAATGATATATCATTATGGCATAACAAGACAAGGAACATATCATGTTGAGAATAATATAGTTTGCCAGGATGCGCATGAATATTCACTGGTATCAAAGCGTTTTGCGATTGCATCTGTGGCAGATGGTTTAGGAAGTGAGAGTAAATCTGACATTGCTTCAAAAATAGCGGCAGAGAATTCAGTTGCTTTCTGTAAGCAACATCTGACAGGAGAAGAAACGGCTGAAGAGATTTTGGCAGTGATTAGGAATTCCTTTAATGATTCACTTACTAAAATCAATTATATGATAGACCAAAATGGGGATGAAGCCGATCAATATGATACAACTTTGGTTGTTGCTGTTTACCTTAACGGCAATTTGTATTTTGGTAATGCCGGAGATAGTGGAATTATGGTTTTAAATCAGTCCGGAAAATATGAAAGGGTAACAACAAAGCAGCAAGATGAAGATGGCCGTGTTTATCCATTATGGTTTGGTGAGGAGAAATGGGAATTTGGGTATGTAGAAAACGTGGCTGGTGTTCTGATGGCAACAGATGGGATTTTTGAAACACTATTCCCTTATCTGTTAAAAAAGAATGAAGACCCCGTTTATGTAGCATTGGCACATTATTTCATGAGTGAAGAAAACTTGGATTTCAAGCATAACGGAGAAAAAAAAGTTCAAGAGAAAATGGAAGCTTACATTGACAGTATTCCAGGTTCACAAGTTAATGATGATAAGACAATTCTTGTAATGATTGACACAAATGTAGTTCCTAAGAGACTTGATGATGAATACTATAAGGCACCTGATTGGCAGAAACTTAAAGAAGAGTATGATGATGCTTTTCGAAGAGAGGCATATCCCCACTTATATGATGAAGAAAAGGAAATAAATGATGTTGACGAACTGAAAGATGGATATGAAAAGTCTGGTAATCAGATAGCAAATCAGAAAGGACATCCGGACATAGAAACGAAAAGTGAAAAAATCAACGACAATAAAAGAGGGGGAAAAGATGCTGCCAAAAGGAAAATAAAAATCTTTGGGTACGAATTATCTTTTGGTATAAAAAAGATTCTAGGACAAGACATAGTTGAAAAAAAGAAATGATCAACGATTTTATTGCCTAAAATCACAATAGCGAGAATTTGATAAGTATAAAGTAGTGGTAATTTAGGTCGAAACATGTTGTTCAAAGGAAGAAAAAGAAACTACGATTTAGCAGATAAACCATTAGGCTCTGGCGGTGAAGGAACAGTATATAAGGTAAATAATCGGAACGATATTGTTGCGAAGATTTACTCTACCCCAACTAAGGAGTATGAAAATAAGCTTACTTATATGTCCAACAATCCTCCGGATCGATCAGTTTTGACTGATATTGCCTGGCCTTTGGATATCCTGTATGACAGCAGAAACCAGTTCTGCGGTTTCATAATGCCGATGATGGATGCTAAGGAAGTCTTGCATAATTTGTATAAATATGATCCTAATAAGACTCCTATACTGACCAACCAGAAGAAAATAGTGATCGCAATCAACATATGCAGAGTTATCTCAACAGTCCACAAGGCTGGGTATGTGTTTGGTGATTTCAACCCGAGAAATATAGGCGTTAATCTTAGTACAGGACATATTGGTTTCTTTGATACTGACGGATACCATATTAATGATAAGAACACCGGAAAGACATACCGATGTGTTGCCTGTGAAAAAGAATATACAGCACCGGAACTGATAAAACAATGTAAGGGAACAGATTACGCGAATGCACCATTACCTACATTCACTCAGGAAACAGACCGGTTTTCACTTGCCATCCATATCTTCAAACTGCTTATGAACGGCTTTACACCGTTTAACGGTATAAAGAATGATGAGAATAGATCAACCGCTTCACCTGGGTACGGCATAGAAGCGATAGAGAGAGACAACTACTGCTTTAAGCCGGGAAACAAACCATTGTCATTGGCTGTTCCTGAGCTGAGCTCTTTCCCCCGAGAAATTCAAATCTTGTTTACAAGGGCGTTTATTGAGGGGAGAAAGGATCCAAAGAGAAGGCCGACCGCTGATGAATGGGATGCTGCATTAACAGAGTATAGTAAGAATCTAATACTGTGTTCAAAAAACAGTAATCATTATTACTATAAGGCTAATTCGAAGTGCCCATATTGTGCAGCAGATGAAAGATATCTTGATGCCTTATACAATATATCAAACAAAAATGGTCATACGCAGCAGATTAGTTGGGGCCAACCAATAAATGCTCCAAATCCTTCTGGCGGAAATCATTCAATTCATGGCAAGACGCAGTATGGAACCCCCCAAAAAAATATCAATATTTCATCACAACCTGTAAATACTGTTGCTGGTCAGCAGTATTCTGGAAGTTATTACCAAGGTTCTGCACCAATCAAAAAGCTATCAACTTCTAATCAGAAGATAAGCAACAGCGCACAATCCTCCAGTGTAGGATACAAACACAATGGAAAACCACAAACACAAAATACACCAAAAAAAGGAATATCAATATGGAAAGTTTTGATTGTTCTGTTTGTCGTACTGACATTGGGTTTGACGATTTATAGCGATGATGGTTATAGAGAAATTCCAGCAAAAATAATAGAATCTGCAATTGTTGCATTTCTTTTGACTCTCATTATAGGATTCATATTATACATTTCTAAACACATCATTGTTTTTGCCAGTAATGTTGTTTGCTCATTCTTAAATGTAAAGAAAAAGCAAGAAAAGAAACGTGTGACATATTCAGTTACAGTTATCTTTGTTTTAGTTGTTGTTTTATTTGTGTTATTGAAAAGAATGAAGATGTCAAGTTAAACATTTCGTTTAGGTTTCATTTATGGAATAACTGCTTAGTCATTCAAAAAAGCATCCATCTGTAATTCTGTGGTATAGTTGGTTTAATTCCTATGATCAGGATTCCGGGTACATATCATAATTCATTGCGTGTTTAATTTAGAAGTAAATGATACATGCTGTTTAGTTCATAATTTGAATAAGGATGGTCAGAAAACTATCAAGAAAGGACAATATGGGAATAAGTACTGGTCAATTTAATGAGTTGAAAACAAAATATGGAGATTTCTCTAGTTTTGTATACTGGAATAATTGGAAAAATGTTGATTGTATTTCATTTTTTCATAATACTGGAATAGTAAATAAGTTGAATAACGAATATATCTTTGTTGCGCTTAATCCATCAAGAGCACAACAATACATAAAATTCAAAAACTTTCATTCTGATTCTAAAAGACAGCGAGACTTTAAGTTGTGCTATGCCTTTGCCAAAATCGGGAATCCATTTTGGGGAAGTTATATAACTGATCTTTTTAAGCATTTTGTCGATGTGGATAGTGATAGAGTCAGAGACTATGTAAAGAATAATCCGGTAGAAGTAAAACGGGATATTAGTGAACTTGAGGATGAGATACAGATTCTATCGCCAAAAAATGAAATCGTAATAATAGCAATAGGTGGTTTGGTATATAGATATCTGCGAAGGTACTTGCGTAATAAAAATAAAATTGTGAAGATACCTCATTATTCTGATTTTCATAGAATTAACGCAAGCAAGGAGAATTATTGTAAGAACGTATACAAAGCACTCAGAGGGGCGAAACTTGTGCCATAGAAAAATTTTGTACTAAATGGTGGCGCTAGGAACACTGTTTAGAATAGAAAGCAAACAAGAATAGAATCATTGCTTTGGATGGTGCGAACTGCTAAGCCATCCATAGCGTTGGTAGCAATCCATGAGCACTATATGCAATAGAATTATTAAACTATAGAGTTTGTTGTTTGGAACATGGGGATTATATGATAGTTGTTCAGTATAATAAGGGAGGAATAGATAAATATGGAGTATGACGATTGGAACAAAATTAATGGCGGTTTTATCGAACAACAGTGCAGATTCTTTTATGGTGATGAATATTTTACTGTAGATATTGAAGGACTTAAGAAAAACCTTTTTGAGGCGGAAGAAGTATGTGGCTATCCAATAAACTCAATAATGAATAACGAAAGAATAGCTTTGAGAGTTTATGACTTAATAGAGGAAAATTGGAAAATGGAAAGAAGCCTCAAAGAATATAAGAAAATTGTTGATTATTGGAATGAAAATAATTGGTCGAACATAAACGATGTTGTAAGCCAATTAGTTGTTTTGGGCATAAATAGTTACAAAGACATTCAGGATAGATTTTGGGAAAACGAAGATCTAGATAGAATAAAGGAAGTTTTAGGCGATAAATCGTATATTAAACTGAAGAGACGATTGCTTAAAGACCTCCGTGAATATCGGCGTGGTGATTTGCATGAACCAATTATAAAATTCGAACGAAATCGTCACGGATATAGTTTTACTCCAGTAAATAGTGTTAATTCATTAGTTTCGTTTGACAGAATAAGAAGTGTTATGCATATAGAGAGCCACGGAAGTAAAAATGATTACATCAACATAACGATAGAAATTAGTGAAAAGTTGACAGAAAGATTCTTTAATGAGCTACAGCAAATGATATATGCTTTCAATACCAGTGGATATAGAATTGATTATCCAAATAATGTGGTTCGAATTAAGTGGTTAAATAGAGACGAAAAAGAATATGTTAACATTGAAAAAAACTGCGATTACGAATTAGTTCATTCTTTGAATAAAATAATACTATGCCATGATAAGCGAGGCTTATTAAGGTACATTATATGGTAGTGTCAAGATAAGTGTGTAAGTAATGTTTTACTCGTTGGCATGTCTAGTATACTTGCAAAATATTATTACAATCTTACATGTGAAATATTAACTGTCCGGTGTTTTGCCGGGCAGTTGTTTTAGTGAGTTATAGTGCTTTTTTTGAGGCTCAGGCTTTTTTATAAGGACCGATTGAGGTCTTGCTGATAAAAGGGCGTTCAGTTTGTTCAGTTCTTCCTGAAAGCTGATTGCCTGCCCTGGAACACCTGCCATGATCCGGTTTTCTTTGAGCCTTTCCTTTTTATAATGTTCCGGTATCTTAACTCGGATATGATCTTTCTGATGTAACTCTCACTGTATTCGGTATGTCTGGCAAGATCATTAATGGTGAACTCGGGATGATCTTTCAGAAGTCCGGCAACAGTCTGCTGAGCGTTGTTCAATGAAGAGGAGAAGCTGTGACCATCCGGTTTTCGGGAGAAGGGAATGGTGACATTAACATAGTTATCGGAGATGTCAAATGCCTGCCGGCCATAGCGGGAAATGATCAAGGGAATGCCGTGGCCGGTCTGTTCAACATAGCCCAACTGCCCGAAGATCTTCTGAAGTTTGATGTTGACCGGTCGGCTGATGCCTCGGAAGAACTCTTCCTGGCTCAGATCCTGAGGCAGCCCTCCCATGGAGATGATCTCAATTCGGTCCGCAAACACATATACCGCCGGCGGATTCAGCTTGTCCCAGCGGGTATGCAGGCAGGCGTTTATCCAGGCTTCCCTAAAGCAGGCCATGTCAAAAAGCCGGCTGTCCTGACGCTGGTGGGCGGTAATGCTGACAGAAGTCTCGTTGAGGGATTCGATGTAACTGATGACCTGGTCCATGGCGGTGATCAGACATTTGTTGCCGTATTCATTCCTTCTCAACATTTCCAGTTTGTCGGTGCCTTTGAAAACGACCGTTTTGATGGAAACGCTGTTAGTGTCAGCCAGCAGACCGGCCATCAGATTGTATTTGCCGTTGTCGTTTTTCAGTCCGATGTTAGTTTCAAAGGTGGCATCATCTACTGAAAGCCCCTTTTCTATGAACGCGGTCTTCAGCAGCCTGAAGGATAGTTTCTGGTCATCGTTGGTGATCCGGGAGATCGTGTCGGTTTCCTGCTTCCTGATCATCAGGCTTCTGAGCTGCTCGGGTGACAGTTCCCGGTCTTCATCGGCAGAGCGCATGTAATACCTGCCGTAAGCGCTATAGGGAGAATCATTGCCTTCAGCATACACCTTGATGACATTCTTCTCGTCCAAGAGTTCCAATACGATCGTGGGAATTACCTGAGGCTTTATGAAACCAGCGATGGCCTGGGAAACGTCTCGCAGCGTGCCGGTTGAGACCTGCTGGCCGGCTATTTCCCCATCATCCTTCACGCCGAAGTAAAGGGTGCCATAGCCGTGCTTGTTCAGCATGGCGCTCAGGGAAATGATTCCCTGCTTAAGCTCAGCCGTACTTTTCTTGAATTCGATTTTTTCCGTTTCCATGCCAAGATTCATAAGCGGACCTCCGTACAATCACTATAACAGAAATGGGATTTATTTGCTACTATAATTGCTACTAAAAGTAGTAATTAAAGTGTATGATAAACTGCTGATTTTTGAGAACAAGGCCTGATCACCCTTGCTGCGATCAGTAATGAATTATTAGCCTGCCGCTGCCGGAAATCCTGAAACTGATAATGGTTTTAAGACAGTTGTATGATAGGATTTCGGGAATTTGCCGCAAATAATAGTATATATCGGCATATGTACGTGTCTGCATTAGGGAAGCTTTCAAGTCAATTGACGTACAGTATTCTGTACGCTATAATGCAGACAGAAAGGAGGCCTATATGATGATTGCGGTGAATTACACCCAGTTCCGGGAGAACATGAAGACAAATCTGGATCTGGTCACTGATGACTATGAAACCATTATCGTTACCAGAAAGGATAACCGAAATGTCGTGGTCATTTCCGAAGCGGCTTATAACAACCTTTTGGAAAACATCTACATCATGAAGGATAAGGGATATTATGATCGCCTCATGGAGTCAAAAAGACAACTGGAATCCGGCAGGGTAACCAAGCATGACCTTGTTGAGGTGTCGAATGATTAAGTTATTCACCGACATTGGCTGGCAAGACTACCTTTACTGGACAGTTGAAGACCGTAAGACGCTTAAGAGAATTAACCGGCTTATTGAAGACATTGAGCGCAACGGCAATGCCGGAATCGGCAAGCCCGAACCGCTGACCGGCAACTTTACCGGCTACTGGAGTCGCAGAATCAATGAAAAGGACCGACTGATCTACCGGATCGAAGAGGAAAGTATCTTCATACTGTCCTGTCGCTATCATTATGATGACCGCTAAGCTGCCAATGAGCGGCTTTTTTGATGACTGATTCCTCACTGTGGTTATTCAAGAATTAACCGGCTTTACGAAAGAAGATGATAAGCGTGTTATACTGTAAGCAGAAGTTTATCAAGGAGATTTCAATGAACGAGAGAATAACGGATATCCATTGTCCAAACTGCGGCTCACCCGCCCGTTTTGACATCGTTCACCAGGACTATGGCTGCCCGCATTGCGGTTCAAGAGTCGGAATTGACGAAGCCCAGAAGCAGACTCAGGGTTTCCGCCGGATGCGCATCGGCCATTTGCAGCAGACCAGAGACAGCTTCCGGCTTTTTCAGGCGTCCTGCGGCGGTTGCGGCGCTGAAGTCGTCTTTGATGAAAATGAAGCGGTCAGTACCTGCGCCTTCTGCGGCCGGGCACTGGTAAGAAGTGAATATCTGAAGGCTGAGGAACTGCCGGAAAATGTCATTCCCTTTGCGGTTACGCTCCCAGAAGCCAGGCAGCAGCTAAGGCAGTGGTGCCAGCAGAATCGGTCCAAAAAGGAAGCCAGAGAGCTTCGGAAATTGGTGGATGATCTCAAGGGCTTTTATCTGCCTTATCAGCTGATCCGCGGTCCGGTGCATATGAAGGTGAGCCGGATGGACGGATTCAGGGCATACCGCTGCGAAGGTTTCATCAACGATGAATTCGTTAACTGTTCCTCACAGCTGGATAATTTACTGCTGGACGGCATGGAACCGTTTGACTTCAAGGATCTTAAGGGCTTTGACTTCGGCTATGTGGCCGGCCAGCAGGTCAGAATACCTGACATCGGTCAGCAGACAATGGAAGAGCGAGCCCGCAAGGAGGCCGGGGAAATCTATTCTCCTGCCATCCGTAAGACCCTTGAGAGCCGGGCCGTGGAAGTGGCGGCTGATGTCAGCGATGCCATGCGCTTGCCGGTCTTACTGCCTGTCTATTATATCTGCCACGATCAATTGATGGCGGCGGTCAACGGTCAGAGCGGCAAGGTTGCCGTGCGTTCATTGAAGAAAAAGAAGTATTACTTTCTGCCCTGGTGGCTGAAGGCCATCATTGCTACCGTTGCCTTCAGCCTGATCAGTTTCCTGGTTTTTAGGGCCTTTGGCATGAACAGCGGGGAAAGCCTGTACATAACCGGTATTCTGGCGCTGTTTTTCATCATCGTCATCCTATGCCTGTACAGCGATACCGTGCACAACCGCTTCATCGTGGAAAGCGAATATGATGTCCACACTTCCGGCCAGAAGACCTTCAAGAGAGAATACGGTAAGCTGGTACTCAGCGACCGGGTGCTTGAACGCAAGATCATACCACCGGTCTACTTTGAAAATCTGGATGGGGAGAATAAGCCGGTCATTCTGCGCTTTACTACCCCGTTGAGAATCGCCAGAATGGTTCTTCTGTGCTTTGTCGCACTGTTTCTGCCGGTCATCTGTGCCTTGCTGATCAACGGCTTTGATTTTGAAAAACTATCGTTGGGCGGTTCAGCGGCCTGGTTCTGCATTGCCGTTCCGGTAGTACCGGTTTATCTGTTGAAATTCGGCATTGTTGAGCTGCACGAAAAGCCCTGGATCTATGTGATCGATGAAAAGGGCCGAAAGAAGAGACATAGGCAAAAGCTGAAAATCAATATCAAGCGGGAGACAGTCACCATGGTGCTTAGAGCACTGTTCGTGCCGCCGGTCTCTCTGGCGGTCTGGTTTGGCATCATCAGCTTCATCGTAATGGTGTATCTGACCGCTGGTGGTGAGTAATTTAGGGAAAGAGAACATGGGAAAAAGAAACATGGCACACATAAACATTGAAGGTACTCAGAATGTCAGCGTATCCAAAAAGCTGCCCCCGGAATTAAGCGTGGACCAGCAGCTGGCCTTAATGGAAGAGTACACCCGGGTCCACCGGGAAAGCCTGAATCTGGACAAGGCGGAAAGAGAACTCAACTGTCTTAAGGTGATCTTTCCGGCGCTTTTCCGTCATTTGGAGCAACAGGACCTGATTGCCGGCCGGCTGGATTTTCTGCCGATCGGCTTTGGCTCCGTAACTTCCATCGGCGGGGTAGGTCATTACTGTGTCTTCCATGAACTGCGCTCTTTTGCCGACCGGCTCGATGATCCGGGCAAGAAGGCCAGAGCCATGGCCCTGTATGATTACTGGCAGGACCACGATGTCAAGACCATCTATTGTCAGGATGTGCTGAACGATACTACCACCGGCCGGTTCATCGACTGCAAGTATCCCTTCATGGCTACCGCCCGGTTAAGCGGCATGATGCTGGATTACCGGAAACTGGTGAGCCTGGGCATTAACGGTTTAGTGAATGAAGTTGAAAAATCTCAGGACAATGCCTTCACGAAGGCCTGTCAAGGTGCCTTGGCATTGTTCAAGGAAGTCATTAAAAGACAGATAGAACTGACCCAGGAAGCAATGGAAGCCGCCTCTGAAAGCCGAAGAGAAGAATTACAGCTGATCAAGGCTGATCTGGAATATCTGCTGGAAAATAAGCCGGAGAGTTTCCATCAGGCCTTGCAGCTGTTCTGGCTGTACGCCTTGTGCGCCGGCTGCATCAATTACGGCCGGCTGGACATTGTCTTAGGACCCTACCTGAAAAGAGATCTGGAAACGGGCAGACTGTCATGGAATGAAGCCTTCCGTTATGTCCGATCCTTATGGACGCTGATCGAAAACCGCCGTACTACGGTTAATGGACGCATCATTGTCGGCGGTCAGGGAAGAGAGGAACCGGAGGCAGCGGACCTGTTTGTCCGGCTGTGTTTGGAAGTCTGCCGCAGCTGCCGCTACGTGGAGCCACAGTTTACCCTGCGCTTTGACCATGACACCCCTAAGGACATTCTGGACAGCGCTTATCATTGCCTGGCTTCCGGAGCGACTTATCCGACCTTGTACAATGATGATGTCAATGTTGATGCCGTGGCTTACGGCATGAGGGTTGACCGCAAAACCGCTGAGCAGTATGTGCCCTTTGGCTGCGGGGAATTCGTCATCCAGGGTAAGAGCGTCGGTACCCCCAACACCTTGCTGAATCTGGTCAAGATCATGCAGCTGGCGCTCAATGAGGGTTATGACCCGATGGACCATGTCTATAAGGCCGGGCCGGTAAAGGTCGAAGACATCGACAGCTTTACCACCTTTGAACAGTTCTATGACCAGTATAAGAGATTGCTGGATTATTACTTTGACCTGAGCATTGAAGCCCAGGCGCATTCCTATGAGGTCATGAATGAGCAGGTCAGTTTCCTGTTTACCTCCATTCTGATGGATGACTGCCTGGCCAGGGGCAAGGCGTTGCTGGATGGGGGCGTGGCGATATTAGGCGGCACCAATGAGACCTATGGAAATATCAATGCCTCAGACGCCCTTTACGCCATCAAGAAACTGGTGTTTGAGGAAGGCAAGTATACCTTAAGACAGCTCAATGAAGCCGCACTGGCGGACTTTGAAGGTGCTGATAATGCGCCGATTCAGAAGGACCTGCTGAGGCAGGGCAAGTATGGCAATGACATTGAGGAAGTTGACCAGCTGGCCAATGATCTTTATGAATATGTGGCTAAGGGAATAAGAGAGCGCGGGATCAGAAAGGGCCTGGGCTATTACCTGATCGTCATCTCCAACAATCAGACCAATACCGACTGGGGCCTGCAGACAGCGGCCTCACTGGATGGCCGTAGGAAAGGTGTCTACATGAATCCGGCCAATAATCCGGTTGGCGGGGCGGCCAAAAACGGACCGACAGCCTGTCTCAACTCACTGGCCCGATTTGATGCCCGATACCATGGCGGCAGCGTCCAGAACATGCGCTTTACCCCGCGGATGATGAAGGAAGACGAGCAGAAGGTCAGAGCCATGTGGCGGGTTTACTTTAAGAAGGGCGGCTGTCAGCTGATGGTGACCTGCGTCAATCCGGGCGAACTGGAAGATGCCATGGTCCATCCGGAAAACCACCGCGACCTGATCGTCCGGGTAGCCGGCTACAGCGCCGTTTTCGTGGACCTGCCTAAGGAGGTTCAGCAGGAACTGCTGAGCCGGGAGCTTTATGATTAGCGTTTCCAACATTGAGCGCTTTGCGACCCATGACGGACCCGGGATCCGCACTACGGTCTTTCTGAAGGGCTGTTACCTGCACTGTCCATGGTGTGCCAATCCCGAGACCTGGTTTTTGAAGCCGGTCTTAATGCATAAGAAACAGCTGTGCGTTGGCTGCCGCCAGTGCGAGAAAGCCTGTCCCAACAAGGCCATCAGCTTTCAAAAAGACTGGCGGGTTGAGAGGGCCAGGTGTCAGGGCTGCGGCCTTTGTGCTGCTTGCTGTCTGCCGGGCGCCTTAAGCATCAGTGGCGAAGTGATGAGTGAAGAACAGGTGATCAGGGAGGTAATGAAGGACCTTGATTACTATCGGGAGAGTAATGGGGGAGTGACTTTCTCCGGCGGGGAACCCCTGTATCAGAAGGAAGGACTGAAGAGGCTTTTAAGTCTGGCTAAGGGAAACGGCCTGCATACCGTCCTGGAAACCACCGGCAATTATCCGCTGGAGGATCTGCGGGAAATCGAGCAGTATGTCGATCTGTTTCTCTTTGACCTGAAACATGTCGATGAAAGAAAACTGGCGGAAGTAACCGGCGGTGATCTGAAAAAGATAATGGCTTGCTTTGGCTGGCTGAGTGAAAAACGGCCGCAGGATGTCATTGTTCGCATTCCGGTGATCCCGGGTTTTAATGATGATGCTTTGACTGAACTGATTGATTATGCCAGAAGCCGGAATGTCCGTGAGATAAACCTGCTGCCGTTTCATAATCTGGGCAAAAACAAGTGGCAGCAGCTGTACCTTCCTTATCAGTACGAAAATGAAAAGTCGATGAGCAGAGAATCTCTGCAGAAATACATCAGTGACGATGTCACCATAGGAGGTTAGGAGAATGAATGAAATTGAAATGAACAAGAAAAGAATCCTGGATTCCCTGAAAGGCGGACTGATCGTCTCCTGTCAGGTTCAGAAGGATGATCCGATCTATACCGATGACATTGTTGCCATTATGGCCAAGGCCGCCAAGTGGGGCGGGGCCGTGGGCTTAAGGGCCAACTCCCCTGAGCAGATCAGGCTGATCAGAGAAACGGTGCCGGACCTTCCGGTCATCGGCCTCTACAAAGTCTGGCATGATGATACCGATGTCTTCATTACCCCGACCATGAAGGAAGTAAGGGAAGTGTGGCAGGCCGGAGCGCAGATCATCGCCCTGGACTGCACCAGCCAGATTACCCATGAAAAGACGGTGGCCTGGGACCTGTTGCCGCAGGTCAAAAAGGAAATCCCGGAAGCCATCATCTTTGCCGATGTTTCCAATTATGAGGAAGCCAAGCACGCCGTGGAAAACGGCGCCGACATCATCGGTCCAACCCTTTACGGCTATACCGCTCAGACGAAAGACATCGAATTGCCAGATCTGCGAGAATTTGCGAGAATGTGCCGGGATTTCGGCGATAAGGCATTCATGGTCATGGAAGGTCACATCTACAGTCCGGAGGATGCCGTCAAGTGTCTTTATCTGGGCGCTGATGCCGTAGTAGTCGGCTCAGCCATCACCCGGCCGCATCTGACAACCAAGCGGTTTGTCGATCTGATGAGCGGCTATCAGGATAACTGGCGGGAAGCTGAAAGAGCCAAGCACTGAAGTTTGAGGAAGGAAGCATGAGATGAACAGCATCTATCACCGTACCAGCATCAGACGTTATCAGAACCGCCCGGTGGAAAGGGAAAAGATTGAGGCCATCCTGAGGGCAGCCATGCAGGCACCCTCAGCCACCAACCAGCAGCCCTGGGAATTCTATGTGGTAACCGATCAGAATAGAATAAGGGAACTTTCCAGGGTTTCTCTTTATGCCTATCCGGCTGAACAGGCACCGGTAGTCATCGTTCCGGTCTATCGTAAAGTGTGCCGGGCGCCGGCATACGCGCAGATCGATTTGGCCATCGCGCTGGAAAACCTGTGGCTGGAAACCGACAGCCTAGGCTTAGGAGGGGTATGGCTGGGGATTGCCCCGGTAGAGGAGCGCATGTTGGCAGTGGAAAGGATCCTTGACATTCCCGAAGAATTGCGGGCTTTTGCCCTGTTTCCGTTGGGCTATCCGGCGGAAGAGCGCCAGCAGCAGGACCGTTATGATGAATCCAGAATTCATTATGTTGTCTGAACCCTTTGTTGAACAGAATCTCCCTTTTGTGAAAGGCGCTTTGACTAAGTGACAAGGCTCCTTTTTGTCTGATCAGCACGCTATTAACCGGGGAAAAACGCTATACATCTGTTTTGAACTATGCCTGGAAAGGAGAGTGGCTCCATTAAGCACCTGATTAATTGGGTTTTTCAAAACAGCATTTTCTGATTTTCGTATCAGCAGATTTTGCATAAGAGGTAGGCACTTATGAAACTAACTATTATTATTGAATACTAACAATATATATGATAACATCTAATAAAAGTGTTAGAAGGTGAGAATGTGCAGAAACTCTTTGAACAGGTATATGGAAAGAAACTGGATTCCTTTAAAGAAACAGAGTATTCGTTGCCGCTCTATTTACAGGATGGCAAGTCGTTTTATGCTGTTACTGTTTCAGGCAAGACATTTGTTGTTGTATTCTCTGCTGATAAGAAACGATTTAATATAAAGACTTTGAAGAAACAGTTAATATCTTATCAAAATGCCACAAAGGAAAGCGTTGTTTTTGGTTTTGAGAAGATCAGTTCCTTTCAGCGCAAGAGCATGATAGAAAATGAGATTCCATTCGTAGCGCTTAATGGTCAGATGTACCTGCCCTTTATGGGTGTGTTCTTTAAAAGGTGTGCTACTTATGAGGATGCCACCAGAGAACGGTTTACGCCGATAGCACAGTTTCTCTTTCTCTTTTTACTATATGAGAATGGCAGTTATACAAAAGCGGAGGCAGCCAAAAAGCTCCAGGTTTTGCCTATGTCAATTTCCAGAGCTTCAAAGCAGTTGCGTGAAATGGGCTTGATAGAGGAAAAAAGACATGGAACCGAAATTGTGATGAGCGTTAGTGTAAATGATCGCAGGGAACTATATGAGAAAGCGGAGCAATATCTCATTAACCCAATTCAGAGTATTATGTACCTGCCTGATGGAATTATGGATGGCAGCGCTCCCGCTTCCGGTGAATTCAGTCTTTCTCAAAGATCTGATCTGGGGTATCCGGAATATGCTGAATATGCTTTATACAAGAATCTGCCATTCTTTAAGGAAGCAGTTGGCGTTGATCCATATCTTAACTATGAGACTGAGATTGTCCGGATTCAAAAATGGAAATATGATCCAGTTATGTTGTCCGGAAATGGACAAGTCGATCCGGTCTCGCTTATTTGTGCGTTTGCAGGTACTGATGATGAGAGAATCCATAAGTGCCTGCAGCAAGTTAAGGAGGAAATCTGGAGTTGGCAGATAACAAAGAATTAAAAAAACAATCCGAAGTCGTTTCGGGACGCCTTCCGCAAGTATTCCGATAATTATACGGTCATCGGGGGAACAGCTTGCATGATCCTTATAAGGATTATCCTGATGAACCTTTCTTCGAAGCAACAGAAAATTTCTTTATAGTGACGCTTCCTAATGTTATCGGTCAAAAAATGACCGAATAAGTGACCGAATAAATGACCGAATAAGTGATTTGGGTTAAGAAGACTGAAAAAGGTCTGTGAGAGTGAGGCGATTATATTCAACAAAGATTCAACGCCTATTTCGCAAAAATGAAAATTGATAAAATATGCGAAATGTGATAATCTGTTTTCGACAGGAGGGATACAGATGAAACTGATTCGTAGAGATAAATATATATCGCAACTAGAGATGGTAAAAAACATTCCGGACATTAAGGTTATAACGGGTGTAAGAAGAAGCGGAAAATCCAAATTAATGGATGCATTTAGCGCGATAATTGCTGAAGACAAAAATGCAAACGTTGTTAGAATAAGACTTAATCAAAAGAAAAATAAGAAACTTTTGGATGCTGACGCTCTTTATGAATACATTGAGGAACAATACGATGAAGGAAAAGATAATTTTTTGTTTATCGATGAAGTTCAGCTGTGTGAAAACTTTGAGCAAGTGATAAACAGTATCCATGATGAAGAACTTTATGACATCTATTTAACTGGTTCGAATGCATTTCTTTTATCCAGTGATCTGGCAACTTTATTCGGTGGTCGAGTTTTTGAAATAAGCATGTTTCCTTTTTCCTTTTCGGAATATCTTAAATATTTCCCATCAGATAACATTGATGATGCTTTTGAAGATTATTTTAATCGAGGCGGTATGTCTGGGTCATATCTATATAAAAGTGGTAATGACGCAAAAAAATATATAGATAGCATATACAAAGCGACAATTGTAAAAGATATTGTCCAGAAATATAAAATTGATAATGAAGATTTATTGATTATGATTGCGAATTTCTTGATGGATAATGTTGGAAACACAACTTCCATTAGAAACATTGCAGCGAAACTCACTACAAATTCGTACAAAACCAATGATAAAACTGTAGGTTCATATGTACAATATCTTTGTCGTTCTTTCATGTTTTACCCGTTGCAACGTTATGATATAAAAGGGAAAAAATATCTTGAAACTGATAAGAAGTATTATTTGGCAGATTTATCATTCAGATTTACGGAGCTCGGAACCAAATTTGCTGATTACGGGCACTTGCATGAAAATCTTGTGGCGCTTGAATTATTAAGAAGAGGTTATGAAGTATATGTTGGGAAGCTTTATACCAAGGAAATAGATTTTGTTGCAAAGAAAAATGGAGCGCTTATATATATTCAAGTATCAGATGATATCACTAAACCAGAAACATTAGAGAGAGAAATCAGCCCGCTATTATCAATCAAAGATGCTTATCCTAAAATGATAATAGCAAGAACAAAGCACGAAGAAATGCAGCAAGATGGAGTGAGGATAATCGACATTGCCAGGTGGTTGCAAGAGGAATAAGACGATAATAAACCACGATATTAATGTTGGTAAATTGTTGGTAAAACGAGTAAGCTTACCAACAATTTACCAACATGCGTTGGACATAAGAGAGGTAGTAAGAAATGATTAAGGTTTTATTCGCTTGCCACGGCAATATCTGCCGCAGCGTAATGGCAGAAATGATGATGAAGAATGAACTGCATAAGCTGCACCGGGAAAGCCAATTCTTTATTGATTCTGCAGCAACTTCCCGGGAGGAACTCGGTAATCCGATTTATCCGCCCGCCAGAAGAAAACTGCTGGAAAAGGGCATTGACCCCGGTAACCACCGCGCCAGGCAGGTAACACCGTCAGACTATCATTCCTTTGATCTGATCATTGGCATGGACAGCGCCAATGTCCGAAATCTGGTCAGCCTGTTTGGCGGTGATCCGGGGAATAAGGTCCGGCTGATGATGAGCTATGCGGGCAGCGAACGGGGAATCGCGGACCCCTGGTATACCGATGATTTTGAGGCAACTTATCAGGATCTGCGCCTCAGCATTGCTGCCTTGCTGGAAAGCTTTGAACTAGATTGAATGAACAATCGGGAGGACTCTCCTCCGGTCTTTCCCTTTATTATGGCTGGCAGCTGTTGCCGGCAATTGTATTCTCTTTTTTCCGGATTTGTATTATAATTAAGCCACATAGATAAAAAATAAACACATTAACTCCTTTTGACCATAAAAGGAGATAATCAGGCCTGTAAGATCAACAGGCTTTAAGTGCATGGAAGAAAGAGACAATTAGAAAGGGAGGAGAAATTATGAGCAAGACATGTCCGAAATGCGGAAGCATCAATGAAGATGAGGCTCTCTTCTGCAACGAGTGCGGAGAGAAGCTGGATGAAGCTGCGGTTGATCCGCAAGAGAAAAGCGAACCTGTGAAGGCTGAGCCCAAGAAGGCAAAGCCGAAAAAGAGCGAAAAGGCTGAACCAGTCAGCCCCGAGCCGGAAAAGAAAGAAGAAAAGAAGGATAAGAAAGGACTGATCATCGCTCTGGCAGCCCTGCTGGTTATCGGTGTCATTGCCGGTGTACTGCTTTTAGGCGGCAAGAAGACCGTAACCTTTGACTGCGACGGCGGAACGCCGGTGGCGGAAGTCAAACTGAAAAAGGGTGAGAAACTGCCTGAACCGGCGGCTCCCACCAAGGAAGGCTATGACTTTTTGGGTTGGTATCTGAATGAAAGCCAGTACGATTTTGACCAGCCGGTCACGGACAGCATGACCCTTAAGGCTCATTGGGATGTATCCAAGTATGTCACCTTCATGGCTGACGGCAAGGAGATAGCCAAAGAGCACGTCGTTGATGGCCATGTCAGTTTCCCGCAGGCTCCGGCCAAAGATGGCTATGCCTTTGTCGGCTGGCAGAATGCCGCCGACATGGCGGAAATCCCCGAAGACTATGTCTTTACCGCCAACATGACCCTGGACGCCAATTACAAGGTATTTGTGCCAATCACCTCGATCAGTTTTGAAAAGAAGACTTACTATGTGCTGGCTGGCGAAACCGTGACCCCCAAGCTGACCGTCAAGCCCAGCGACTGGGCGGAAAACATCGGCTTTACCAGCTCGAATGAGAGCATTGCCACCGTCAGCCCGGATGGCAAGGTCAGCGGCGTCAGTGCCGGCAGCGTCACCATTAAGGTTGCCAGCGAAAGCGGAAAGACGGCGGAATGCACGGTCGTGGTGGCTACCATTACGGTCGATGATCCCTTTACCGTTACTGCCGGGGAAAAGAAGGATTTGAATGTCAAGATCGAACCCAAGGAGGCCTACAGCAAGATCACCTATAAGTCCGATGATGAGATCGTTGCCCGGGTTGACTCCAAGGGCAAGGTCAATGCCATTGAAGGCGGCAAGTGCAAGATCAAGATAACCACCGATACCGGCTTAAGCAGGACCATTACCGTTTATGTTGATGAATATACGCTGCTTTTGGATTTGGATTGGAACAAGGCGGAAAATGCCGGTTATCTGTTCTACCGTCAAAATGACAGACCAATTGTCTCAATTAAGGAGTTTGAACTCAGAACTACGGAAAAGGGAACGGATAAGTTCACGGAAAGAAAGAACAGCGAGATCAAGAACATCAAGATGGTCGGCGGCGACAATGTCCTGTATTGGAACCCCGATAGTAACGAACTGTACGCTACCAGCTATGGCCAGGTATCCAACGGCTTCACCAGAGTCAAGGATTATGAGGTTTACTTTACCTATTCCTACAATGGCAAGACATATAAGTCAGGAACCTTCGAGATAACTGTCGAACCGACGCTGGAGTGCACTGTCAGCGGTGACATTAAGGAATACGATGATAAGAGCGATACCATCACCCTGACCGCCGGCGATGGGACCAAGTATTTCACCATCAGGGTCAATCAGGACTGTGACCACGCCTGCAGCGACAGCATGACGGTTTTGGGGGCCACCTACCCCAAGCCGGTAGCCGGCCAGCCGGCCTACCGCGAGTTCGGCTGCAAGTACGTCAAGTCATCAACAAGTATCCCGGCCTGGATTACCTTCCTTACCGATGGCGGTCAGCGCTTGGAGATCGATCCCATCCAATAAGCGCCAGCGGAGGCGTTATCCGTAAACCGCTGATTAGTAATTGAACAATGAAAAGGAGGACTGAAGAATAAGATCTTCAGCCCTCTTTCGTTTTTAAACTTTCCGGATGATTACTGCCGCTTTTCTCTGAGCAGAACATATTTCTGAATGGGAAAGAGGATCAGCCCCTGAACGATGGCGGCCACGATGGCGGCCAACCCGGGAGCTATTCTTTCGTGCCCCTTTCGGATCAGTGCGTTGATCAGTACGCCCTGGATCCAGGTGCATAACAGCGTCAGCAGGGTGATGATGAGTAGATAAAGCCAAAAGTGCCAAGTTGGGGCATCGGACCTGAAGGTCGCCTTTTTGTTGAGAAAGTAACTCAGGATGTTGGTAAGAGCCAGAGAGATGATCAGCGGCAGGACATAGCCCCAATTGGTGTGGCCGGGTCCGATGGTTGCGGGATTGAAGAAAGGCGCCATGAAATGGGGAAGAGGAGCCTTCCACCATTTCAGACGGTGATAAAGCCAGCTCACCAGAAGAACCTGAATGGCCGTTGTCAGAATGCCGATCAGGGAAAACTTGATGAACTGGATGATGGTCTTTCTTTTTTCTTCCGTAATCTTCATGGAAATATTACCCCGTATTTCTAAGACCATCATAACAGATTACCGGCCGGTCTGTCAGCCTTCCCTCAGTCAGGACTTTTTCCACAATGACCATCTCTCTGCCGATAAATATATGTTAGAATTAGAGAAAAGGCAGGAAAGGGCAAGTGAATAAGTCATCAGGTAGAAATCAGCTGATTCTGACGATCATCAACGTCTTGATCATCCTGGCGGTGGCCGGCCTCTTTGTCATGCGCGTCGTCAAGTTCAAGGCTCACTTCGATGAACTGGATAAATACAATGTCTATGACTATCCCCTGGCTGATGTCCTGGTCAGTCAGATCGATCTGCTTCAGCAGGACAGGCTTTATGAAAATGAAGACGGAACCTATAGTTTCAAGGGCTACGTAATGAATAACTACGTTTCCTATAACGGGTTGCTCTACCGCATCGTAGAGATCGGTAAGGAAAAGGAGATCGTCCTTGTCAGCAACGAGTCAGTTACCCTGTCGACCCTTTCTCAGCGTGAACGCCTTGACAGCACGCCGCTTTACAACTGGCTGAATGCCAGAAACGGCGAGCATACCGGCATCTTTGAAGCCACGCTGAATAATAAGGAAGATTTTCTGACCGACTGCACCAATAATTTTGCCGCTCTGGAAAGCGCCGGCGATACCAGCAGGCATGTAACCTCTACCGACGGCTACGTCTCCCTGCTTTCGGTCAATCAGTATTATGCCGGCGGGGAAGCCGAGAGCTATCTGAACAATGGTGAACCCTTCTGGCTCAGCAATGTTGACCATAACGGCTACAGCTATTACGTGGCGGAAGATGGCGATGTAAAGCTGGCCAAGGATGCCAGTCTGATGCTTTGCGTTCGCCCGGTGATCACCCTGAAGCCGGGAGTAAAGGCGCTTAAGGGCAGCGGATCGGCTACCGATCCCTACCTGCTTAATGAAAACGATCCCTACCAGGCCAAGGACATCTGGACAGGGGCCTTCATCAGCTACGACAACGCGCTCTGGCGGGTTACCGGCAGGGATGTGGAAGGCAATCTGATCGTTACCGGAACCAACATTGCCATGCGCGAAGACGGTCCGGTGACCATCCGCCAGGCTCATAATAATGTCTATAACACCCAAACGGGTGCCGGATATCACTTTAATCATACCTATGTCAAGAACATGTACCGTTATGAGGACTTTTTGACCAGAATCGACTGGCCGATCGGCGGAAGCCAGGACAGCGAGTTCTTCGACTACCGGGATAACTTCCAGCGCACGCTGCGCTGCTATGTATTCATTCCGACTACCGCTGACATGTTCCTCAATGATCATCAGCCCTGCCGGTTGATGACCTATGATCCCTTCAGCCAGTCTACGGCCTACATGATCGAGGAGTACAAACTCAAGCCGTTTAATACCACAAAAGAAGGAAATTACCGCATCTGTGTCTGCCTGAAAGGCAGTCTGATGGTAGCTGACGGCTTTGGCACCAAAGAAGAACCCTATGTTCTGGAGGTGGATGAAGGATGAGACAGAATCCCGAACTTTCAAATCTCTATGATCAGATTCAGAATACCTCTTCCCAGCCGGTAGTAAGAACGGCAGAGCAGAGACGTCCGGTCCCCGGCCAGCCTGCCGCTAATATGCAAAGGCGTCCGGCCGCTGCCAGCCAGCAGCCGGCCAGCCGACCGGTCAGTTCCCGCGGTCAGAATCAGCCCAGCGCCCGCCCGCATAACCGGCCCGTTCAGCCAGCCAATGGCAATAATGGCCGCCAAGCGGCTCAGCAGCCGGCTAGAGAGGTCCGGCAGCCTCAGCGCCAGAGAACCAGTCAGCCCCGTCCGGTAGCTCAGCCCTATCGTCAGCCCGCCGGCCAACCCGCTCAGCCCTATCAGCAGCCTGCTCAGCCTTATCAGCCTGCTTATGGCCAACCCGTTTACGGTCAGCAACCCTATGGTCAGCCGGCCTACAATCAACCGGTCTATGGCCAGCAGCCTTATGAACCGCAATATTATCAAAGTAACCCGCAGCCGGCCAGCCGACCGGTAAATCCCTATGGTCAGCCGCAGTCGCAAAGGCGTCAGCCTCGCCAGCCGGTCAATCAGGCTCAGCCTTCTGGTCAGCGCCAGGGTTACCCGGCGCCCCAGAGTGCCCAACCTCAGCCCCGTCCGGTAGCTCAGCCCTATCGCCAGCCGACCGGCCAACCCGTTCAGCCCTATCAGCAGCCTTATAACCAGCCTGCTTATGGCCAGCCCGTTTACGGTCAGCAACCCTATGGTCAGCCGGCCTACAATCAGCCGGTCTATGGTCAGCAGCCTTATGAACCGCAATACTATCAGAATAACCCGCAACCGGCCGGTCAGCCGGTAAACCCCTATGGTCAACCGCAGTCGCAAAGGCGTCAGCCGCGCCAACCGGTCAATCAGGGCCAGCCTTCAGGTCAGCGTCAGGGGCCCCCGGTACGCCAGAGCGTTCAGCCTCAGAGCCAACCGGCCAGTCAGCCCCGTCTGCAACACCAGCCCGCCAGGCCGGTCAGGCAGCCTGCTGCCCAGCCAGCCAGTGTTAAGCCCAGGCCGACAGCCGCGCGACCGGCTGTCCAGTCTCAGCCCCGACCGGCTAACAGCCAGACCAACACCAATGGCTCAGCCCCGTCCCGCCCTCAAGTTGGCCAAGGCGCCCAAAAGCCGCAACAGGTTCGCCAGGATACTGGCAAGCCGGAAAGAAAACCGGAAGCGTCAGCCAAGCCGGCAATCAAAGTGCAGCCGCAAACCAAACCACAGTTCCGCAATCCCGGACTGGTCAATGAAGAAAAACCGGCAAAGAAGAGCGAACCGGTTAAGAAAACCGAAGAAAAAAAGCCTCAGCCGCAGACCCAACCTGCCCAAAAGCCGAAAACCGTAAAAGCGGCAGTTGCGGCCAGTCAGCCTAAACAGCCGGTTTCTCAGCCGGCTGCGGAAGTAAAGCCTCAGCCCAAACAGGCTGAAGATCCCAAGAGAAAACCTGAACCGGCAGTCAGCGCCACGCTGCCTGCGACACCGGCCCGTCCGGTCAATCAGGATCCGCTCTACGGCCGTTCCCGTTCGCTGGCTGACGGCAGACAGCCTGTTATGGCGCCTGTGACAGCCCCTACAAAGAACCTTCCGGTTGTTTCAAAGCCCCAAAAGCAGAACAAGAAATCCCTGAAGGGATATCTGAAGTTCATGTTGGTTCTCGACATTCTTTTAGCAGCCCTGGCTGGAGCGCTTTATCTTCCCTTCAGTCCATTACGCAAGAATCTGATCATCGGTGCGCTGTCCAAGAAGACCAACCGGCATATCGTCTATGCCCTCTACAGCGAGGCGATGATCGAAGAGACCGTCAGTGAATATCTGAACCCCAACAGGTAGAAAGGAACAGACATGGATAAGATTGCCCAGCTTCAGCAGATCTTTGATGAATCCAATAAGATCGTCTTCTTTACCGGTGCCGGCGTTTCCACGGAAAGCGGCATACCTGATTTCCGCAGTGTCGACGGCCTGTATAACCAGAAATACAAATATCCTCCGGAAAGGATCATCTCCCATTCCTTCTTTAAGAGCGATGTGGAAGAGTTCTACCGCTTCTATAAGGACCGGATGGTTTACCCTGAGGCTAAGCCTAATGCCGCCCATCTGAAGATGGCGGAGTTTGAAAAGGCCGGCAAGAGTCTTGGGGTGGTGACCCAGAACATCGACGGTCTGCATACCGTAGCCGGAAGCAGGAATGTCTATGAAGTTCACGGCACCATCAACAAGAATTACTGCATGAAATGCCGCCGTTTCTATTCCCTTCAGGACATCATGGCTAAGCCGGGAGTACCGCATTGTGATGAGTGCGGAGGCATCATCAAGCCCGACGTTGTCCTCTATGAGGAAGGTCTGGATGACAATACGGTCATGGGGGCCATCAGGGCGATCAGCCAGGCGGACTGCCTGGTGATCACCGGGACCTCACTGGTCGTCTATCCGGCTGCCGGATTCGTCAATTACTTTGGCGGCAAACATCTGGTGATCATTAACCTGTCGGCTACCAGTTCCGACTCGCAGGCTGATCTGGTCATCTATGGCAAGGTCGGTGAGGTGTTAAGCCAGATAAAGGTAAACGCGTAAAAACAAGGCCTGTTTTCAGGCCTTGTCGTTGTTTGAACAGTCTTCGCAGCCGCCGCGGCATTCGCATTCTTCCCCGCAGCAGCATTTTTCCTCATTGTCTTCCGTTTCGTCATCGTAGTCATCGCCTAATACCAGCCCGCTGGCCAGGTCCATGTCCTCCTGCAATTGCTGGTAGACACCGTAGAGTTCCGGTATCTCGTAGCCATCCTGGTCCTTAGGATCATAGGTGAACTGGAAGGGGTGGACGCCGTAATTGGTGATGAGCTGACGGGCCACATTGATGTTCTTGATCACCGGGGTGAGCATCAGCAAGTCGCAGTCGAGAATGAAGTCATAGCTTTCCTTCTTCAGAAACCAGACGACATGCCTGCTGACATCGGTGTTATAGGGAATGTACTTTTCGATGTCGATCTCGCCGTCTTCCTGATAACAGAATACCGGCAGTTCGATCTGGGAGATGTCCTCATTCCAGATCTCCAGGTTTTCCTCATCTTCCTCCTCTTCGGGGTCGAATTCATAGTGGATGGTCAGCTGCAGGCCGTTTAGCAGGGCGTTGGCATTTTCCACCCGCATGAAATCCGGCAGGATCTCCTTCTTGCAGTCGATGTGGTCGAAGTTCCTGATGAACTGGTAGGAGTTGGAGTCATAGTTATAGACGATGGCTCCGTATTTCTTGATCTCCCGGTTGAATTCCTCAATGAACTGGCACTGAGGGTCGGTCAGATCAACGATCTTATTGAGATATAAATCGCGCATAAATAATCACCCATAGTATTTTAGCACATCTTGATGTACAGGTTGTGCGCTGTTGACCTCAACAGGCCTATGGAAAGGTCAAAAGAGAGAAAAAGTCATCATCCTGATAATTAAAATGATAAAAGAAATGATATAATCTATAAAGATGTCCCCGTAGCTCAGCTGGATAGAGCGTTCGCCTCCTAAGCGAAAGGTCTCCGGTTCGAATCCGGACGGGGACGCCACTTTCAGACGACGGAAGACTTCAGAAAAGCCTTCCGCTTTGTTTTTCGGAGGTCCAGCCATGTTCAATTGCCGCAAGTTCATCATTTCCCTTTTAATCGGATTGCTTATCGGCCTGTTGACCCTGCTTGGTCAGAAGGTCCTTCCGCCAAACCTGAATTTTCTGGCTAACAGCGGGGCCGTCTGGATGATCCCGGCTTTTCTGGTCAGCTTCCGGTCAGCGGAAGAGCGCACTGGCGGTGTCATCATGAGTGTCTGCTGCCTTTTGGGCTGCGTGCTTGGTTATTACATCTCAGAGGTGGGTTTGAATGATCACGCGATGATCACCAACTTCTATTTCTTCCTCTGGCTGGCCATGGCTCTGCCGGCCGGCATGCTGGCTGGTCTGGCTGGCTGGTACGGCCGCAAGGATGACAGCCCCTGGCAGCCGTTTGGCCGCAGTCTCATCAGCGCCTTGTTTTTCAGTGAAGGCGGGATCAAGCTCATCCATCTGCCTGACTACCTGCACATGGTTTACGGAATAGCGCTGATGATGGTCATCGGAGCAGTTGCTTACTTCCTGATCAATGGCCGTAATTCTCTTAAGGTCAGAAACCTGCTGGCCCTGACGGTATTGACCGCCCTGGGGCTGGCGGCTCATCAGCTGCTTTACCTGATAACCAGCTGATTTGGCGGGGGAAATTGCTTTCAGGGGGAAGTACTGTTAGAATGGAATAGACAGAAGGCGCCAGTTTTGTTTAGTGGCGCTGAAAGAGGAAATAAGAATGAAGGACTGTTATGTAGAGACCCGTTTTGGCCGGATAAAGGGGAAGGAAACGAACCGGGCAAGAGAATTCCACAGCATCCCCTATGCCGTAACGGAGCGCTTTGAATCCCCCAGGGAGGTTCCCTTCTGGGGTGAGTTTGACGCTACTGCGAAACAGGTGAACTGCCATCAGCGCTTTGAATATGTCGATGAGGCTGCTGAAGACGGTTTCTATTACCGGGAATTTGACTACATGCGCGATTCCGACTGGGCGGAATCACCGATGACGCTTTCCATCCTGACTCCCCGGAAACCGGGAAAGTGTCCGGTGGTGATGTTCGTTCACGGCGGCGGCTTTGAAAACGGCTGCATCGATGATGAACCGTTCGGTTCTTCCCACGAATATACTGACCGGGGGATCATTCAGGTCTCCGTCGGCTATCGGCTCAATGTCTTCGGGCTGTACGGCTCGGCCAACTACGGTCTGCAGGATCTGGAATACGCCATCCACTGGCTCCACGACAACATTGAGGCGTTCGGTGGCGATCCGGACCACATCGTACTGATGGGGCAGTCAGCCGGAGCCATGTGTATTGCTGACCTTCTGCTGGACAACCGGCTGACCGGACTGATCAAGGCGGCCATCATGATGTCCGGTGCCGGCCTGATACCCAAGTTTGCCGGTCCGGCTCCCAAAGAGCAGAACGAGCCGTTCTGGAATGAAGTGCGGGAAAAGTGCGGCTGTCAGACTGACGAGCAATTGAAGAAAGTCGATGCCTACCAGCTCTGGCAGGCCTGGCATGACTGCCGACTGGCTTCCAAGAGCCTGCAGATCGGCGTTCCGGCCATCGACGGCACCATCGTCCGCGACTATCCCCATGAAATCGCCCGCCGCAACGAAGACGTCAACGTACCGCTTTTGATCGGGGTGACCTCTCAGGACATGTTCCCGTTCATGATCTTTGAGTTGGCCTATGGCCTGGCCCTCAACCATGCCCGGCGCGAACTCAATCCCCTGTACGGCTACTACTTTGATGTCACGCCGCCAGGCAACAGCTATAAGGCCTTCCATGCCGTCGATTTGTGGTACATGTTCGGCAACATGGAGAAGAGCTGGCGGCCCTTCAGCCAGGAAGACCGGGACATCAGCACGATGATGATCGACTATACCGCCAACTTCATCAAGACCGGCAATCCCAATGGCGAAGGCCTGAAGCGCTGGCCGGCCTTCAGTTTGATGCACCGCCGTTTCCGACTGTTCTCCCGGCGTCGGCAGACCCTGATAACACCGGTGTTTGCCCGGGGAAAACTGCTGCGCAGCTTCCTGTTTGACCGGGGGCCGTTCTGATCATTTCAGCCCAAAGGCACATCAGTGCCTTTTTCTTTTAAAAAAGGTACCTTACATATTGACAAGGTACCTTATTATGATGATAATATAATCAGGTACCTGATTTAATCAACGAAAGGAGCAAACAACATGAACAGAAAAAACGAAACACTGCATGAAAAATTCAGAATGACCATCGCGCTGATGCGCAGCAACCGAATGAAGAGCAAGGGCAATTATCCCGATACCCAGAACCGCATCCTCTCCCTGTTATCCCTTCAGGACGGCATGAACCAGCGCCAGCTGGCCTACCTTCTGGCCATCCGTCCGCAGTCAGCCGGCGAGATGCTGGGCAAGCTGGAAAAGAGCGGTTTGATCAGAAGGGAAACCTCGGAAGAGGACAGCCGCACCAATCTGGTCTTTCTGACGGAAGAAGGCCGCAGAAGCGCGGAAAAGCTGGCGGAAAACCAGGAAAAGGAGGATGTCTTTGACTGCCTCAGTGAAGAGGAAAAGCAGCAGCTGGAAACCCTGCTGGACAAGCTCATCGCCAGCTATCCCGCCGATGAAAGGGATGAGAGATTCTGGAAATTTGACGGCATGATGCCCAAGAACATGCCGGAAGAGTTCCGCAGAAGAATCCAGTCCGGCTTTGAAAGGGAAAGCGGTCCCCTGAAGGTCAGACCGATGCCCTTCCATCATGGCAGAAGGCATCCGGATTGCTGGGAAGACATGGCGGTAAGGCAGAGTGATGATGAAGAACAGGAAATCTGAACTGACTTGTCGGAAAAAGGCGCAGATAATATAATTTATTCAGCGGGAGATGAAAGAAAATGAATGAAGAATTAAACGAGAAGATCGCTGAAGTAAAGGAAAGCGTCGAAGAGAAGAAGGCCGAGATCACCGAAAAGGCCGAAGAGCTCGGTGAAAAGGTATCCGAGCACCTCCAGGAAGCTGCCCAGCAGGCTGAAGAAGCCCGGGAAAAGCTGCACCAGAGTCTTGAAGACCTCAACGAGACTTTGAAGAATGATGCCGGTGAAAAGGTGGCTGATGCCTCATCAGGCGTCCAGCTGACCCTGAAACCCAACGAAGCCTACCAGAAGGCCAGACAGGAAGTAAAGGAAAAGTACGGCACCGATAAGAAGCAGACGGAACTGAAGGATCAGGTTTCCGACAAGTTTGCCAAGGCCAGAAAGGAAGTCTCCGAGACCTTCGGGGATTTGAAGGAGACGGCGATGGGTGTTGGTGCCAAGATCGGCGAAAAGAGCAGGGAAGCCGCGGAGAAGTTCAAGGACAGCGGCACCGGCAAGGCTCTTCTGGGTGATGACGGCAAGTTTGACCTCGACGATGTCGGTCGCATCGGCTCCGGAATACTGGAAGCCGGCGAAAAGGCCGTCGACAAGGTCGCCGGGATCATCAGGGATCTGACCGATAAGAAGTAAAGAAAAAGCTGCTCAGGCAGCTTTTTTCAGGCAATAAGGCTGATTAGAAGTACGGTAAGGGCTGAAGCCATCGCCACGGTGGTAAGCGGCTGGTCAAGCAGGGCCAGGATGACGGCGCACGCCAGTCCGGCCAGAGCGGCCAGCTGATTCTGGCAGCAGTACATGATGGCGGGGAAACTCATCGCCGCCAGTACGCCATAGGGCAGATAGTACAGCAGCGAAGTGATGAAGCGGTTAGTGATCTTCTTTCTTATCAGGGTAAGCGATAGCGCCCGGATCAGCCAGGTGACCAGAGCCATCGTCAGTATCGACAGCGTCGTCTTCATGCTTCTTCCTCCCTTACCGGCCAGATCAGGCTGACGGCCACGGCGGCTATCAGCGAACTGATGATCACGGCCATGGAAGCGGAAACGCTTTTTAAGCGGTAATAGAACAGGCAGTTAATGAGGATGCTGGCGATGACGGTAACGGCTATCGGCAGCTGCCGGCGGGCCGGGGGCAGGAAGATGGCGATGAACATCGCGTAAAGAAGGATGCCCATGGCATCGGTTATCACTCCGGGAAGCAGACTTCCGGCCAGAGAACCGATGAGAGTCCCACCTGTCCAGCCGGCTACCGCGATGGCAGTCATGCCGTACAGCAGCGGCGCGGTCAGCGGCCGGTTCTGGCCGATGGCCAGGGCAAAGATCTCATCAGTGATGCCGTGGCAGGCTACTAAGCGCTGACGCAGGCTGAAATTGTCGTCCAGTTTCTGGGACAGGGCAATGCCCATCAATAGATAGCGCAGGTTGATGACCAGCTGGGAAAAGGCGATCGCCATCAGACTTCCGCCTTCGGCGATGATGGCTACCCCGGCGGCCTGGCCGGCGGAGGTCAGATTCAGAAATGATACCGCGGTTGCCTGAAAGACTGACAGGCCGCAGCCGCGGGCATAGATGCCAAAGCCAAAGGAAACAAACAGATAGCCTAAACCGATCGGCAGTCCCTGACGCAGGCCGTTAAGGAAATCATCCTTCATATCCGCTTCCTCCTTTGGCCTTAAGTTTACCACAAAGATCCTCTTTTAGCCTGATTTTTGCTGGAGATGAGAGGTGGAAAAGATCGCTGCATAGAGGCAAAAATGTTATTGGTGCGCGGTTGTGATGGGAAAACTGTGTGAAATGCGCAAAGTAGGTTGCCGGGGGCGAAAATGGTTTGAATTAATGAAAGGGTCATTCTATAATAAACAATGGTTATTTTTAACCATGAAAGGGAATGACCAGCAGAAATGAAGAAGACATCGAAGAGGGAACGCGCCTTCCAGATCATCAATACGGTTCTAGTCGTCGGCATCCTGGGTTTCTATCTGGCCCGGCTGCTGTATTATAAAAAGTATTTTGATGACATCTACTTCAACTCCCGCGATACGGCCGGGAAGCTTTTTTCCGACGTCATCATCGCCTCGCACGACGTTTCTCTTACCAATAACGGCCTGATCAAAAATGATGAGGACGGCAGTTACGCCTTCAAGGGCGACTGCAGCAACAACTATGTCATCTATTCCAACGGCGTCTACCGCATCATGGATGTTGACGCTGAGGGGAATGTGCGCATAATCTCCCAGCAGCCGGTCACGGCCGGGACCATGTACGATACCGTTCCTTTCTCTCAGTCCGGCATCTGCCAGTGGCTGAACAAGACGGATGATGAGCACAGCGGAGCCTTCTATGATACCATGAACAACCCGGCTAATTTCCTCATTGATTCGCCGGTTTATGAAAATCCCGTTGATGACCCGGCCAAGCCGGATTACAGCAGAAAGACCGATGAAATCGTCATCAGGCTGCTTTCCCTGCAGGATTACAGCACGCTGGGCGGAGCCAACAGCTACCTCAATAACGGCAGCGAATTCTGGCTGACCAACCCCGACAGCAATGGCCGCCACTGGTTTGTTGACAGTCAGGGCAACGTCGCCCTCTCCGGCAGTAAGGTCGAACTCAAGGGCATTCGGGTCGTACTGACCATTACCCGTACGGTCATCGCCAAGGGCGGTGTCGGCACCAAGGAAGATCCCTATGTGCTTACGGAAAACGAGCCCAAGACGGTCCGGGCGCTGGAAAGCGGCAGCGTGATCAGCTACAGCGGCTATAAGTGGAAGGTCAACAGCATCGTCAACGGCAATGCCGTGCTGATCATGGACGGTCTGGTCGAGCAGGATGGCCAGCCGGTCGTCATGGAATACGGCACCAAGGCCGAATACACTGCCAAGGCCAAGGGCGGGGTGCTGAGTTATCTCAACAACACCTTCCTGACCTCGCTGAACAGCTATCTGACCTATCTGGTCGAAAACGAATGGTACTATGGCGCCCATGAGGACGTCCAGGGCAGCTATTCCCCGCTGGATAACTACGCCAATACCTACAAGAGCTATGTATCAATTCCCAATAATTCCTATCTGTTCCTGGCTGATCAGAAGGATTATTTCCTCAATACCATGTCGGCTTCCACCGACAAGCTGATCTATACAGTCAGCAATGACAACCTGCTTTATGCCGACTTACTGGAAAACCAGCATCACATCCGCGCCGTCATCTGCATGAACGGCCAGACCAGGCTGCTTTCCGGAAGCGGCACGCCGGAAGACCCCTACATCGTGGAAAGTCCGGCCCAACCGGAGGTGAATTAACATGAAGATAAATCCGATCGTAATTCACCGCCTGTTAGCCGAGATCCAGAATTCCGACCCGGTTTACGCTGAAAGCTTCCAAAAGACCTATGAACAGGCCCGCCAGAAAGTCGTCAAGACCCCTGTCGACCAGAGCGCTCCGGCCCAGCCGCTGCCGGTTGAAAGCGAGGTTATCGCTGAGCCGGAAGTTCAGCCGCAGCAAGTCGAGCAGCCCCAGCCTGTTGAGACTGTTCAAGAACAGAGTGAAGAGACAACCGAAGAAGAAACCGTCGTTGAGACCAAAAAGCCGAAGAAGGGTCTTAAGCTTTTCACCAAGCTGTTATTGGTCGTTGACCTGTGCGCCGTGATCTGCTTTGTGACCGCCTACGGTCCCTTTACCTTCTTCCGCGACTGGCTGGTTCTGACCGCTCTGAATACCGCTACCCACAAGCACTTTGCCTATGTGCTTTACAGCGATAACATGGTCAAGCAGGTCCAGGCCCGCAATACCATCAGCGAATTTGATGATGACACCGATGCTTCGGCCATTCACTTTGTCGACTATGGCGACAAGGAGACCTACGACTCCATCTATGAGGAACAGATCCTCAAGCGCGATGACCCAAACCAGGTCTACAAGATCATCAAACTGGATGAAGACCGCTATACCGGCTTCATCACCGTCATCTACGATTCCAAGCGGCTTAATCTGGCGATGGCACAGACCGCCAAGGGTGAGCCGATCACCAAATACGCCAAGCGGCTCAATGCGCCGATCGCCGCCAACTGCGGCCCGGCGGAGTGGAACTCCGGCTTTACGGCCATGCACCCCTATAATTCCATCATCTGCGAAGGCAAGGTCGTCAACGAGGGTGGAACGGAAAAGGACTACAAATATTCCAAACTGATCGGCATGACCTATGACGGCATTCTGATGCTCAAGACGGAAACGGCAGCCGAGGGAGTGGCGGACGGCTATAAGTGGGCAGTCTGCTTCGGCCCCTACCTGATCGTCAACGGCAAGCCGGCTGAATTCAAGGGTAACGGTGGCTACGGCATCAATCCGCGTACGGCCATCGGTCAGCGGCAGGACGGCATCGTTCTGATCGTTACCATTGACGGCCGCGGCGGCGGCGGTTCCGCCGGCATCTCGATGCCGGATCTTACCGAGATCTTTGTCCGCTACGGCTGCTACAACGCGGCCAATCTGGACGGCGGCGGTTCCACGATGCTGGTGGAAAACGGATTATTAATCAATAACCCCGTCAGTTATAACCATACAGGAGAGCGGAGAGTGTACAACTGCATGTACGTTACTCCGGACGAGTAAAGAGATATGAAAGAAAGAGTCAGATGGATTGACATTCTCAGGGCCCTGGCCATGTTTGCGGTGGTATTGGGCCATACGGTAAGAGGAGGAGAAGTGCAGTGCTATCTGTACTCTTTTCACATTGCCCTGTTCATGCTGATCAGCGGCATGCTGGCTTCAGAGCGCCGGGAAAGCTTCGGTACATTTCTGGGGCGGGAATTCAAGCGCCTGCTGGTTCCCTATTTCTTCTTTGGCTTAGTTAGCGTCATCATCTATCAGGTTCTGGGCGCGGTAGCGGCCAGGGCATTGGGAGAGGAATTTAACGGCAATCTTTTGGCCAATCTGGGCTATCTGTTATACGGATCATCCAAGGACGGCCAGATGGAATACAACCATCCCTTATGGTCTCTGACCTGTCTGTTTGTCTGCGATCTGTTGTGGTATCTGATCAGCCAGCTGAAAAGCAGATTGAAAAAGGACGGCTGGCTTCTGCCTGCCGGCATTGCCATCTTTGCCCTATTGGGCTATCTCAACAGCACCAGCTGGCAGTTGAAGCTTCCCTTCCAGGCGGAGACCGCTCTGGTCATGATGGTCTTCTATCTCAGCGGCAAGCTTCTGAAAAAGCCGGTTTCGCAATTGAAGATCAGCCGGCCGGTAAAACTGCTGGCAGCTGCCTTGCTGATCGTTGCCGGCGGGGCCCTGGGCTTATATAATGGCCGGGTCCGCTATTCAGCTGACATCTACAACAATTACCTGCTGTTTCTGCTTTCCGCCTTTACCAGCATCACCGGTTATCTGCTGCTGGCGCAGGCGCTGGAAAGAAACCGGGCATTGGAATATGTCGGGGCATCAACGATGGCCATCCTGGTCATGCACAAATTCCCCATCCTGTTCTTCCAGACCATTCTGCCCTTTACCAGAAACCGGTTGGCGGACAATGACCTGATCACTGCCATCGCCGTAGCCATCCTGTCCATCATCATGTGTCTGATCGCGGATAAGGTCATAACCATGATCTGGCCGCCCCTATTGGGAAAGAAGACAGCCCAAAAGTAAAAAACCCCTCCGTTCTGCCTTGAACGGAGGGATTTCATTTCCATTGAAATTATTCGAAGCGGATGCCGTTTTCCGGGTCCATGGCCGCAATTTTGGCCAGAGACTCAACGCGGATGCCCTGTCTTCTGAGCATTTCTCCGCCGGGCTGATAAGCCTTTTCCACTACGACGCCGCAGCCAACCAGATGGGCTCCGGCCTGTCTGACAATCTCACTCAAGGCGCTCAGGGCCTGGCCGTTAGCCAGGAAGTCGTCGATGATCAAAATCCGGTCAGCGGGACTCAGGTACTGATGGCTGACATAGATCTCCATTTCTCCGCTGCGGGTGTAGGAGTAAGCGGTGGCATGATAGACGTCAGCGCTCATGTTGGCAGCCGTTCCCTTCTTGGCAAAGACGAGCGGACAGTTGTCAAACTGCTGGGCGGTGGCGTAGGCCGCCGCGATGCCGCTGGCCTCAATGGTCAGAATGCGGGTGATTTTGTCATTGCCGAAAAGCTCATGAAAACGCTGGCCGATCCGGTTCATCAGGGCGGTATCGATCTGATGATTCAGGAAACTGTCGACTTTAAGAATGTCTCCGGGAAGGACCCTGCCTTCCTTAAGAATGCGCTGCTTGAGTTCTTCCATGTTCATGACCTCCGGTTTATCATGTTTTAATTATCGGCTGAAGGCGCTGGCGTTTCAAGAAGAGAAAGTAGAAAGATATCTGGAAGTGTCAGAAGCAGGGGGGAAGGCGAAAACAAAATAGGAATTGCGGATATTAGCGGATAACAATAATGTATCAATCATCGATTGCCCATAGGTATGACTGATTGACGTGTACATTCTATACGTGTATAATTTTCTTGCAAAGGACCGCATGCCATGATCAGATCTTTTAGCGACAAAGAAACGGAAAAGGTGTTTAATCAAAAGTTTTCCCGTAAGCTCCCTGAAACAATTCAGGGGATCGCATTGCGCAAATTGATTATGATCAACAATGCCGCAGATCTGAATGATTTGAGGGTTCCCCCGGCTAATAGACTGGAAAGACTGTCTGGAGACCGCGATGGTCAGTACAGCATCAGGGTTAACGATCGATATCGAATCTGCTTCAGGTTTGCGGATGGAGACTTCCATGATGTTGAAATCACTGATTACCATTAAGGAGGCAAGAAAATGAATCTGACAATTGAAACACCTAAGTTGAGTGAAATACTTCTGGAAGAGTTTATGAAGCCGTTGGGTATTTCTGCCTATCGGTTGGCTAAAGACATCAATGTGCCCGTATCCAGAATTCAGGATCTGCTTCATGACAGAAGAAAGATCACCCCCGATACATCCTTAAGGCTGGCGAAGTACTTTGGCGTCTCGGACAGTTACTTTCTCAACCTGCAGAATGAAATTGACATGAGAAATGCGAAAGAAGCCATAGGTGATGAGGTTGACCGAATCGTTCCTCTTGCTCTTTCCAATTTCAATCTGTCAAGGTAATTGAACGGTTCCCGTCATGAATTGAAGAGCGCTTCACGGACTGATCTGACGTGATTGCGTTTTTTATTGTTGCCTGTCGTTATGATCTTTGTTCATCGCAGATCTGAGTCTCTAAATAAGATGAAAAATGGTTTATAATTGAATAAATCCGTTATTACGGAAGATGATTGCCCATGGAAAAGATATTTGTGATTAATCCCGGATCAACCTCCACCAAGCTGTCGCTGTTTGACGGCGAAAAGTGCGTCATGACTACTGAAGTCTTTCATGACTCCCCGGTTCTGGTGCAGTTTCCAACCATCAATGACCAGCTGGATTTCCGGATGGAAGTAGTCCGGAAATTCATTGAGGATAATGAACTGGACCTCTCCTCTCTGGACGCCATTGTCGGCCGGGGCGGGCCGTGCTGTTCGGTGGAAAGCGGGACTTACATCGTTGATGATAAGCTCATCGAGGATACCAGAAACGCGGTCGGCGGACTGTATCATTCCTCAATGCTGGGGGTTCAGATGGCCAGAGAACTGCAGAAGAGCTATGGCGGTCAGATCTTCATGGTTGACCCAACGGTAGTTGACGAGTATTGGGAACTAGCCCGTCACAGCGGGCTGGACGGTATCTACCGCAAGGCGATCTGCCATGCCCTTAACCTCAAGGCGGTAGCCCGCATGCATGCCGAAAAGCTGGGCCGCCGATATGAGGACTGCAATTTCATCGTCTGTCACATTGACGGCGGTATCTCCATTACCGCCCATGTCAAAGGCCGGATGGTCGACGGCAACGACGCCGGCGGCGGTCAGGGTCCCTTTACCCCGACCAGAATGGGCTCAATGGCGGTACCGGACATCGTTGAATACCTCTGGGATAAAACCCCTCAGCAGATGAAGAATCTCACTAGCGTTACCGGCGGTCTTTCCAGTTATTTCGGCACGTCTGACAGCGACAGGATCCATGAAATGATAGAACAGGGTAATGCCAAGGCCAGACGGGTCTGGCAGACGATGATCTATCAGATCGCCAAGTACATCGGCGCGATGGCCGCGGCAATGAGTGGTCAGGTCGACGGCATCGTTCTGACTGGCGGCTTATTGAGATTTAAGGAAATTGAAGAAGAGATCAGGGGATACTGCGGCTGGATTGCTCCGGTAAGCAGCTACCCCGGTGAGTTTGAACAGCAGGCCATGGCCTTAGGTGCCTTAAGGGTACTGAGAGGCCAGCAGTCGGCCCGCCGCTATACCGGCGTGCCGGTCTTTACCGGGTTTGCTGATGAAGATTAGAAAGCAAAAAAGGAGGAAGCGGGCATGTGGAACGGCCTGGAAATGGCGGAAGCCTTTTATCATGAATGCGGCAAGCCGATGATCAGAAAACAGTTTTCCGAATACGAAGACCGTATTGCTGTTGGGCTGGCCGGCCAGGGTTCGGAGTGTCTGGGCTATGATGACAGGATCTCCCGGGACCACGATTTCGCTCCCGGCTTCTGCCTGTGGATCGATGAAAGCCTCAAGCGCCAGATCGGTAAGCAACTTCAGCGGGCTTACGACGAGCTGGACAGTGATGGCTTTCTGCGCCGCCACCGCCTGGACTGCGCTCTGGTGCCCGGTGACAGTGAGATGACCGGGGCAAGGGAGCACCGGGTCGGTGTCTTTTCCACGGAGGAATTTTATTATGAACATACCGGCATCACCGGCAAGCCGCAAGGCAGCGATGACTGGCTGAAGACCCCGATGTACTATCTGGCGGAAGCGGTCAGCGGAAAGGTGTTTGCCGACCCGCAGGGAAGATTCAGTGAGATCAGAAAAGCCTGGCAGGACTTCTATCCGGAAGACATTTTGAAGAAGAAGGTGGCAGCTGATCTGGCTATGGCCGGCAAGACCGGTCAGTTCAACTATGACCGCTCGCTGCGCCGTGGCGACATTCAGGCCGCCTATAGCTGCGTAACCGAGTTCATCTACAAGATTTCTGCGGCCCTGTTTCTGCTCAACAAGCGCTACATGCCCTACTATAAGTGGCGCGGGCGGGCGATGAAGGAGTTTGCCGTATGCCGTGATGGCGTTGATCTGATCTTTGAGCTGCAGCAGCTGCCGGAAAGCGAAAGCGTACATAAGAAATACCTGATCGAAAAGATCAGTTCGATCGTGATCGAGGAGATCCGCTTACGCGGCTGGTCTGATGGCTATTCAGACTACCTGCTCGACCAGGCCCGGCTGATCATGAAGACCATCCGCGACCCTGAGATTGCCGGTTGGAACATCTTTACCGGTGAAGACTGAAAAAATACGCTGCCTGTCGGCAGCGCTGTTTTTTCCTGATATGTTGATCAGTCAGTTTCGACAATGAAGGCTGAGCGGATCTTCTGGCCGTGTTTTCTCCAGAAGGCACAGACCAGCCGTGACAGATACATTATGACCAGCCCCGACAGCAGGGATACCGCCACATATGCCAGCAGCTGCCATGCGAATTTCCAGCCGGAAACCCCGGGTAGGTAGAGCAGTATCTTGCTCCAGGAAGGATGAGCGAGGTAAAGGGAAAAACTCAGTTCTCCCAGCCAGTCGGCCAGCCGGTTGGCCAGGTTAAAGACCACGCAGCCCAGATTGATGCTCAGAAAGGCCCGGTAGAGGGTCTTGAACATGATGCCCCAGACCCAGGTGCGGCTGCCTAATAGCGGCTTTTTCAGTTTGATCACATTGGTAGCGTGATACAGGACTACCGCCATGGCAAAGACGAATTTCAGAAAGTCCAGCCGGTAATTATGTCTCTTATTCAAGTCTGTCCCTCCTGCATTTTTCTTCCATCATCCTACAACACCTGAAGAGAAAATGACAGGGTGTAAGCCGGGCTTCAACAGAAGGTTTTAATTAGGGCAACAAAGATGTTATAATTAATGAGCATCACATCAGAAGTGATTTCTTTGGTGGGGCCTGATACAGAGAGAGGAAGCGTCAGCTAATGGAAGGAAAGAAGAAATTCCGCTTTACGATAGAACCGTGGAGGATCACAACGGCTTTTCTGATGGTCTATGACGCCATCACCGTTAATGCCTCATTTTTTCTGGCTCTGTGGCTGCGGCATGATCTGAAGTTCTCTCTGATCGACAAGATCTACATCGTCTACTGGCGGGCCTTTGCCCCGTATTATACGGTCATCTGTCTGGCTGTCTATACCATTTTCCGGCTCTACAAGAGCATCTGGGAATATGTCAGCTATACGGAACTGGCCAGCATTCTCTATTCATCGATCATTACCCTGGCGACCCACATTCTGGCCATGGTGCTTTTCTACGGCCGCATGCCAATCTCCTACTTCTTAATGGGCGGCATACTGCAGTTTGTCTTTCTGTGCGTCAGCCGCTTCTCCTACCGCTTCTTCCACGTCATGAGCAATAAGCGGATCAACCGGGAAGATCTGGCCAAGTACAAGCGTGTCATGATCATCGGCGCCGGCTCAGCCGGACAGATGATCTTAAGGGACATCATCAATTCCAAGATGATCAATGAGGTCGTCTGCTGCATCATTGACGATGACCGTAGCAAGTGGAACCGCTACATTGAAAACGTCCCCATCGTCGGGGGACGCGATGACATTCTGCTCAGCGCCAAGAAGTACAACATCGACCGCATCTACCTGGCCATTCCCAGCGCCTCGCCGGAGGAAAAACGCGACATCCTGAACATCTGTTCGGAGACCGACTGCGAACTCAAGCAGCTGCCCGGCTACTATCAGTTCGTGCTCAACCAGATCGGTGTCAGCTCCCTGGCGGACGTCAAGGTCGAGGACCTGCTGGGAAGAGAGCCCATCCGTACCGATCTGGAGGAAGTCTTTGAGTTCGTCTCCGGAAAGAGCGTGCTGGTGACCGGCGGTGGCGGATCGATCGGCTCGGAACTGTGCCGGCAGATCGCCTCCCACAAGCCCAGACAGCTCATCATCTTTGACATTTATGAAAACTCCACTTACGGCGTTCAGTTGGAACTGAAGAACCGCTATCCGGAAATGGATCTGGTGGTTCTGATCGGCTCCGTGCGCGACAGCCGCAAGATGTACGACGTCTTTGAGACTTACCGCCCGCAGATCGTCTACCATGCCGCGGCTCATAAGCATGTACCGTTAATGGAAGACAGCCCCTGCGAGGCCATCAAGAACAATGCCATCGGCACCTACAAGACCGCCTTTGCGGCCATGATGCACGGCTGTGAGAAATTCGTACTGATTTCAACGGACAAAGCCGTCAACCCAACCAACATCATGGGCGCTTCCAAGCGCATCTGTGAGATGATCATCCAGTCCTTTGATGCCAAGATCAAGGAAGGCAGAGCCAGGGACATCCCTCAGCTGTTCACCCATTACAATGATCACGGCGTTGACACCCTGAAGAAAAACGACACCTTTGACTACAACAGCATCAAGACGGATTTCGTAGCCGTCCGCTTCGGCAATGTGCTGGGCTCCAACGGCTCCGTCATCCCGATCTTCCAGAAACAGATCGAAAACGGCGGTCCGGTCACGGTAACCCATCCGGACATCATCCGCTACTTCATGACCATTCCTGAGGCCGTCTCGCTGGTCTTGTTGGCCGGTACCTATGGAAGAGGCGGCGAGATCTTCGTGCTGGACATGGGTTCTCCGGTAAAGATCGATACCCTGGCCCGCAACCTGATCAGGATGTCCGGCTTCCGTCCCGACATCGACATCAAGATCGAATACTGCGGCTTAAGGCCGGGTGAGAAGCTCTATGAAGAAAAGCTGATGGCGGAAGAAGGCCTGGAGACCACGGCCAATGAACTGATCCACATCGGCAAGCCCCTGGAGTTCAAGGCTGACGAGTTCTTCGTTCAGCTCAGCGACCTGATGAAGATGGCCTACCGCAATGACCGTTCCATCCGCGACAAGGTCGCCGAGATCGTTACCACCTACCATCCCCTAAGTGATGAGAACCGGGAGAAGGAGTAAGCCATGGAAAAGCGCAACATACCGTTCAGCCCTCCCGACATCAGCGAAAGGGAGATAAATGAGGTCAGCGAAGCCCTGCGCTCCGGCTGGATCACGACCGGCCCGCGGGTGAAAAAATTGGAAAAACAGCTGACACAATACATCGGCAGCCCGGCTTTCGTCTGCCTCAATTCGGCAACGGCAGCCGAGGAACTGAATCTGCGAATACTGGAACTGCAGCCTGAAGATGAGGTTCTGGTTCCTGCCTATACCTATACCGCTTCCGCATCCGCCGTCATTCACTGCGGAGCGAGAGTCCGCTTTATCGACTGCCAACAGGACAGCCGGGAAATGGATTATGACCAGATGGAAGCCGCCATCAATGAACATACCAAGGCCATCGTTCCCGTGGATCTTGGCGGCATAATCTGCGACTATGACCGCATCTTTGCGGCCATCGAGAGAAAAAAGGACTGTTTCCGCCCTTATGGCCGGGTCCAGTCTGCCCTTAACCGGGTTGCGGTCGTTGCTGACTGCGCCCATTCACTGGGGGCCAGCCGCAACGGCGTAAGCGCCGGCCGGTTTGGTGATTTCTCTTCCTTCTCCTTCCATGCCGTCAAGAACCTGACTACCGCCGAGGGCGGGGGCAGCTGCTGGAAGAGCATTGAAGGCATTTCGGATGATGAACTCTATCACCTCTATCAGCTTTACAGCCTGCATGGCCAGTCCAAGGACGCTTTGGCCAAGAGCCGGGCTGACAGCTGGGAATATGACATCGTCGGTCCCTGGTACAAGTGCAACATGACAGATGTGGCCGCGGCCATGGGTCTGGCTCAACTGGAAAGATATCCGCAGATGCAACAGAGAAGAAAGCAGATCGTCCAGGCATACGATGGGAAGTGCCGTGAGTTAGGCATTGAGTACATGAACCACTTTGGCGCTGACTTTACCTCCAGTCTGCATCTGTATCTGATCAGGCTGGCCGGTTTTGACCATCAGAAGCGCTGCGAGTTCATCAGCCGGATGGCTGATGAGGGAGTGGCCTGCAATGTCCACTACAAGCCGCTGCCGATGATGACGGCCTACCGCAATCTGGGCTGGGACATCGCCGATTTCCCCAATGCCTTCCATATCTACGAAAACACCGTCTCGCTGCCCCTTTACAGCAAGCTCAGCGATGAAGACGTCCAATACGTCCTGCAGAGCCTTGAAAAGGTCTACGGGCAGATGAGCAGATAAAGGAACAAAGCCGATGCGATCATGGGAAAAACTGCCTGAGTTCATGAGAAATGATGAAGTCAGGGTCTACTACGACATTCTGTCAGAAAGAAAACTGTCTCTTGTTGTGAAGAGACTTTTTGACATTGTTGCTTCCCTGATCCTTTTGGTACTGCTGCTTCCGGTAATGATGGTGACGGCCATCGCCATTGTCATTGACTCTCCCGGTCCGGTGTTCTACCGCCAGAAGCGGGTGACCAGATACGGCCGGGTCTTCATGATCCACAAGTTCCGCTCAATGGTCACCGACGCTGACCATAAGGGTACGCTGTTGACCCTCAATCATGACGAGCGGATCACCCGGGTCGGACGGTTCATCCGTCGACACCGTCTTGATGAATTCCCCCAGCTGCTGGACATTCTGAACGGCAACATGTCCTTTGTCGGTACCAGGCCGGAAGTGGAGAAGTATGTGGCCCGCTACAGCCCGGAAATGTACGCGACCCTGTTAATGCCGGCTGGGATCACTTCCCGGGCCAGCATCCTCTACCGCAATGAGGACCGGCTGCTTAACCGCTCAAATGATCCGGAAAAGACCTACATTGAAAACGTAATGCCGGAAAAGATGAAGTACAACCTGGAGATGATCCGGGATTTCAGCCTGTTAAGTGAGCTTAAGATCCTTCTGGAGACGGTTAGGACGATCGTGAGGTAGCAGCATGAGTGAAGAAAAGGATTACGGCAGCATCGTCATATCCGATGGAGTAACCATCAGGGATGTCCAGCAGAAAATGCTGGAGATCTTCTGTTGCTTCCAGGATTTCTGTCGGGAAAACAATCTGCGCTACTGGGCCGGCGGCGGCACGCTGATCGGCGCGGTGCGCCATCACGGCTTCATACCCTGGGATGATGACATTGATGTCTTTATGCCCCGCAGCGACTACGAAAGGCTTTATCAGTTGTGGCCTCAGAAGGGGAATAATACCGAATATGCGCTTTTGCGCAGCAATGAGAAGGTCAACATCCACCAGACTGACATGCAGCTGGCCGATGTCAATACCACCTTCATCAATACCCACAGCGTCAATGAGGACATCTGCCACGGCATCTCCATTGACATCATGCCCTTTGACGGCTGTCCGGACGGCCTTCTGGCCCGGCTGGGCCAGATCTGGCATTCGGTGATGTACGGCATCTTCAATGTTCAGCGTCTGCCGGATCATCAGGGTAAGCTCCTTAAGGCAGCGACCGCCCTGGTTTTGGGCGTGGTGAAGGATCCCCAAAGGCGCTATAAGATCTGGAAGAAGCACGAAAAGGCCATGAGCCGTTACGACTTTGACGCAAGTAACTGGGCCAAGGAACTGGTCACCTCCTTCCGGGCCCTGTTCTACCGCCATCCCCGCGGCCGCTTTGAAACAAGGGAAATGGACTTTGAGGGTTTGAAAATGCCGGTACCGGTGGGTTATGACGACTATTTGAGACGCATATATGGCGATTACATGAAGTATCCTGAAGAACAGGAAAGAACGGCCAAGCACGATGTCGTGATGGTCGATCTGCATAACAGCTACCGCAGATACCGGGGAACAAAGTATCTGGTCAGGAAGTAGGCTATGAAACTGAAGGTCAAGTATCAGATTGAACGGATGATCAAGTTCGCGCTGAAGCTTTTCAGCGTTTTTGCCGTGAAGAAAAACAAGGTGCTTTTCCAGTCCTTTTCCGGCCGGCAGTATTCCGACAGCCCCCGGGCCGTCAGTGAATACCTCATCAAGCGCTATCCCGGCCAGCTGGAGATCATCTGGGCCTTCACTGATCCCGCAAGCCATCAGCAGTTGAAAGCCCAAGGCATCAAAACGGTTAAATACAAGTCCTTGAGATATCTCTATCATGCCCTGAGCTGCCGGGTGTACGTTGATAATGTTGAACCCTGGTCCATCCTGCATTTCCGGCCCGGCCAGAAGGTCATCAATACCTGGCACGGCGGCGGCACCTTCAAGCAGGTCGGCATCTTCCGTAAGGATATCGGACAACTGGAAAAACAGCATGTCGTGGACAAGATGCGGGAAACGGACTGGTTTCTCTCCTCGTCAAAAGCCTTCAGTCAACAGACCATCCGGGAATCCTTCCGCTATCAGGGGGAGATACTGGAGTGCGGCTTACCGCGCAATGACCGGCTGATAAACCCAAAGTCAGGTGAAGAGCAGGAGATCCGCGAAAAGCTGAAGTTGGATGGGCGTCGCGTTGTTCTCTACGCCCCGACCTTCCGCAATGATCTGACTTCTCAAATGCGTAAGCTGGATGTGGAGCTGTTATTGAAGAGTCTGGGCGAGCGCTTTGGCGGGCAGTGGCAGCTGTTGGTGCGCTGGCACTACTATCTGACTGACCGGCCCGGGATAGCTGGGGCGGTTGATGTCAGTGATTATCCGGAGATGAACGATCTGCTTATGATAAGCGAGGTGCTGGTTACCGATTACTCCTCTTCGATCTGGGATTATTCCCTGCTTAAGCGTCCCTGCTTCCTCTATTGCCCGGACGCTGAGGAATATAGCCAGGAAAGAACCTTCTACAGCGACATGGCAAGCTGGCCGGCCCTGGCGGCTTATGACAATGAGCAGCTGCGCCAAAACATCCTGAACTATGATGAATCTTCCTATCTCGAAAAGCTGGCCAGTTATCATCAAAGCGTCGGCATCCGGGAAAGCGGAAGAGCGGCTGAGGAAGTGGGCGAGCTGATCCGTCAGCTCTGCCTGAAGTAAGCTGGCCTTAAGAATACTGACATGGATTACGTGACGGATGATCTGCCTTCTGATAGGTCATCCTGTTTTTGTTTTTGAAGTTTTTATTCTTTCGAAAAAAACGCTGTGATATAGTCAGAAAAATTAGTAAAACCACACGGCGGTCATCAGGTGCTACGATAACGCATCATCCCCAGCATTGGCGATGCCACTACCTTCCAGCCCAAGGCCAAGGGAACCAGAGCCCTGCTGACCGAGATGCTGTACGGATGCGAACAGGTCCTGCACATCTTTGAAAACACCCAGAACTAGCCGGTAAAAACGGCTGATGATAAAGGCGGCAAGTCCGCCTTTTCTCATGGCTGAAGGAATGACAAGGGCAGTTTGAAATATGACTCTGTTTAAGTTATCATTTATAAGTAAGAGTATGTGAAAGGAAAGGCAAATGAAGAATTTACGCCGCTTACTATTATTCGCCATCAGCTGCCTTTCTTTATTAATGAGCGGATACATCTGTTACCGCGTCAATACCGACCCTGCCTACATCCAGGATGACAGCGGCGATCTTAAGGCTCCGGAAGTCAGTTTTCAGATCCATGAGCAGGGTATCGCGATCAGCTGGAAGAAGGTCAAGGGAGCGGAAAACTACCGCATCGCCCGCAAGGAAAAGGGCGGCAGCTGGGAAGTATATGATTATACGGAAGCCGCATCATATGATGACCACGGTGTCGAACCGGGTAAGATCTATTATTACCGCGTCTATGGCTGTACTGTCGATCGGACCGGACCGGCCAGTGAGTCCGTCAAGGTTTTATGGCTGGCTAAGCCTGAGATCACTGCCGTGCAGGCCCAGGCTGATGGTGTACTGGTCAGCTGGCAGCCGGTCAGTTCGGCAGGCTATTACTATGTCTACCGCAGTGAAGATGGCGAAAAGTTTGAAAAAGTCTCTGATCGGATCCGTGAGTTGAGTTTTGTGGACAGCAGTGTCCTTAACGGACATACTTACTTCTATTGTGTCAAAGCAGCCAACAGCAACAACCTCTATGTAAGCGCGCGCTCAGATGTACTGAGCATTGATTTCTGATTGATTGGAAGAATTTGATTTGATTAGTAAGGAATAAGAGTGTGGAAGTATGAAAATTGCGGTTGTAGGTTTGTATTCCATCAAGAACGTCGGCGATAACGTGCTGTGCTATTCGACCATCCATCTGCTCAAGCAGATGCTGCCGAAGGCGATGATCGTGGAAATCGACGCCAACCCGCCGATGGAAACGGCAAAAAAGTATGGACGTTTGCGGGCTTTCATTGCCCGGGTAATGATCCATTTTCAGAAGGATCTATTTTCCTATGAATGCCATACCCGTTTCCGCTACTGGTATGAGAAGACGATGTGGAAGCTGAAGGCCCAGCGCTACTTTGCCGATAAGCTGAAGGGCTGTGATGCCGTGGTCTTTGCCGGAGGCGGCTTTCTGAAGTTCCGTACTCAGGGGCTCAACTACTATGTCGAGCAGATCATCTCCATCGCCCGCCAGCAGAACGCCCTGGTCATGATGAACGGGGTCGGCATCGAAGGCTACGACGAAGAAGACATCCGCTGCCAGAAACTCAAGGGCATGATCAATGATTCCTGCGTCAAGGTGATCACCACCAGGGACGACATCGACATCCTCAACAACAATTACATTACCAATAAGGACATCCTGACCAGCCGGGTCGGCGATCCGGCCCTGTGGACTCCGGATGTCTATGACATCCACCGGGCAGAAACCGTCCGTGACATCGTAGCCGTCAACCTGATCAGGGGCAATGTCTACAAGGACTATGGCAATAAGCTTACCCCGCTGGCTCTGGAAAACCTCTACCGCCATCTGTTAAGGGAACTGGACAGCCGGGGGATCGAGTGGGTGCTGTTCTCCAACGGCATGAAGGCTGATAATGCCTTCGGCAAGGCTCTGCTCAAGTCCATGGGCTACCAGCAGCGCGATAAGCTGGTGACCTTCTCCTCAACGGAAGAGTACATGCGTTACCTTAGTTCCGTGGCCTGCACCTTCGGTGCCAGACTGCATGCCTGCATCATTTCCTATGCCATGGATGTGCCGGTAGTCGGACTGATCTGGAACGACAAGACCCGCTTCTTCTCCGAGATCATCGGCAAGCGGCAGTACTTCTTTGACGAAAACGAACTGGATGTCCCCAAAATGGTCGATGCCATCGAGCAGGCGATCAAGGACAGCCATGATCCGCAGCTGCGCGAAGGTCTCAGAGAGCTGACCAGGGAATATGTGCAGAAGTTCTGCGACATTCTCAAGGCCGAAAAGAAAACGGCCAGGGAGGTGTAAGCATGGCTGACAAGATGAAAAACGGACGCATTTCCCGCAAGGCCATTGAAAAGGGCCTGGTCGGTCCGGGACTCGGGCTGATCCACCGCGGCATTGCCTTCATTTTAAGGCTGATCGTCAGGATCATAATTAAGATCCTGGGCCTGTTTAACAAGCTGCTGCGCATCGGAGCCCGGCTGCCTGACCACTTCATTAAGAAGTGGGCCCGCCATCACCAGATGAAGAAGATCCCGGTACAGGATAACAAGGTGCTTTTCCTGACCTTCCAGGGCAAGTATACCTGTAACGCCAAGTACATCGCCGAGGAACTGGCTCGGCGCAACAAGGATGTCGAGATGGTCTGGGACATTAAGAAACCCCATCTGGATTCCGAATACCCGCTGAACATGAGATTTACCAAACACCTGAGCCAGGATTTCTACCGGCAGCTGGCCAGTGCCAAGGTCATCATTGAAAATACCAACATCGTTGAACAGCTCGACGTTCCCAAGAAGGCTGAGCAGGTCCTCTTCCAGACCTGGCACGGCTCCCTGGGCATCAAGAAGCTGGACGGTCCGGTGGTACTGGGCCGCCATTGGGACGAAGTCAGTTCCGAAGTCCAGCGGAAATGCGACTATGTGCTGACCAACAGCCCCTGGGAGGAAGATGTCTTCCGCCAGGCTTACTGGAAGGATAAGGTAGAGATGCTGAGGCTGGGCCATGCCCGCAATGATGTCTTCCACTATGATAAGAAGACTCAGAAACAGATCCGCGAAAGGGTCTGCCGCAGCCTGAACATCGACCCCTCATACAAGCTCTTTCTGATCGCTCCGACCCATCGGGAAGGAGTAAACGATAAGAAGATGGAACTATCCGAGGTCAGAAACCTCCTGAAGGCCCTGCACGAGCGCTTCGGCGGCAAGTGGCTGATATTGATTAGACTGCATAACCGCCTCATCAAGCAGGCGAAGGTGTGGTACCGGGACAGCGAACGGGTGCGCAATGTGACCAGCTATCCGGACATGCAGGAACTGATGGTTGCGGCCGATGCCGGCATGACCGACTACTCCAGCTGGATCTTCGACTACATGGAGAGCCGCAAGCCGGCCTTCATCGTCGAGTTTGATCTTGAGGATTTCGCCAACAGCCGCGGTTTCTACTACCCGATCGAATCAACACCGTTCCCGATCGCCGAGACGATGGAACAGCTGCCTGAAAGGATCCTGGCCTTTGACCAGGAAAAATATGTCAGAGAAGTCGATGAATTCCTGCAGGAAAAGGGCTGCATTGATGACGGCCATTCCTCAGAAAGAATCGTTGACAGAATACTGGAAATACTGGAAAGATAGAAAAAGATGCTGAAGAAACTGAAGAACTACCAGTTCCTGTTTGAAGAACTGGTAAAGAGAGATTTCAAGACCAAATACAAGGGAACCTGGCTGGGCATGTTGTGGAGTGTCCTGCTTCCTTTGTTGATGTTTCTGGTCATGCGGACGGTCTTCATCGAGTTCTTCGGGCGTACGGTACCCCACTATACCACCTACCTGCTTTCCGGCTATGTCCTTTTCAACTACTTCTCCGATTCGACCAAGAACGGCATGAGGGCCTTGCGGCAGAATGCCCGGATCATTGAGAAGGTCAATGTGCCCAAGTACCTGTTTGTTCTGGCCAAGAACGTGCAGGTCTTCATCAGTTTCCTGCTCAATCTGGTCGTCTATCTGCTTTTTGTGAAGATCGACGGTCTGCAGATCAGCTGGAAGTTTGTGACCCTGCTGTATCCGATCGTGATGCTGCTGGTGTTCAACATCGGCGTCGGCTTCGTGCTGTCCGCCCTTTACACCTTCTTCCGGGATCTCGGTTACTTCTATGATGTGGTCTGCCGGCTGATTTCCTACATGTCGGCGATCTTCTATAACTACAAGCAGTTCGCCCCGGCGATTCAGCAGCGCTTCTTCATCAACCCGCTGTACTGCTTCATCTACTATTTCCGTTCCGTGGTGATCGACGGCGTCATTCCGCCGCTGTGGCTGCACGCGCTGATCTTCTTCAACGCACTGTTTGTGATCGCTCTGGGCGCCTATCTCTATGACCGGTACAATACCCGGTTCCTCTACTACATGTAGCGGAGGCACGCATCATGGCTGTAAGACTGAGAGTAGAAAACGTATCGGTCAGGTATCTGACCGGTGACATCAAGAACATGGGGATGAAGGATTACTTCATCAAGAAACTGAAGGGCCAGTATCTGGTCCATGAGTTCTGGGCGGATAAGCACATCACTTTTAACCTGGAAGACGGCGACATGCTGGGAATCATCGGCACCAACGGTGCCGGCAAGAGCACACTTCTGAAGGCCATTTCCGGCATTCTCTCTCCCAGTGAGGGAACAATCAAACTGAGAGGAAAAATTGCCGCCCTGCTGGAGCTTTCCAGCGGCTTTGACCCTGATCTGACGGTAAAGGAAAACACCTATCTCAGGGGAGCCATGCTGGGCTACAGCCGGCAGTTCATGAATGAGAAATACGATGAGATCATCGGCTTTGCCGAGCTGCAGGGCTTTGAGGATACCCCCTTCCGTCAGCTTTCCAGCGGCATGAAGAGCCGACTGGCCTTCTCAATTGCCTGTCTGATCCAGCCGGACATTCTGATTCTGGATGAGGTGCTCTCGGTTGGCGACGGCGCCTTCCGCAAGAAGAGCGAAGAAAAGATGCGCAGCATCATCGCCAATGGGGCCACCACTATTCTGGTATCCCACTCCATCGCCCAGATCAGAAGAATGAGCAATAAGGTGCTCTGGCTGAACAAGGGCGAACAGATCGCCTTCAGCGATGACGTTGAGACTGTCTGTCTGGCGTACAACTGGTTCCTTGACCATAAGAAACTGCCGGAAAGCGAGGCGGAAATGGCCGAGATGGCCCAGCAGCAGCGCAAGGTTGAAAAGGAAGAACTGCGTCAGCGGCAGAACGAGATGCTTCAGAAGGCCAAGGAGATCAAGGCCCGCCGAAAGGCTAAGGCGGAAAAGCGCAAGGCCAAAGCTGAACAGGCTGCTCAGGAAGCCATGGCCAAAGAAGAGAGTGAGTGAATACCTTAAGGAGTTCACAAGCCTTGATGATTTGTGCCTGCTTTGATTTTGAAACAAGATAAAAGGCCTTCGGACTTGATAACCGAAGGCCTTTAGCTTTTATTAGGCAGTTGGGTCTCATTGGTGAACTGGGCTAATCGCCGTTCCAGTTCAGCCTTGGGCAGTCTTATCACTCCGCCATTGAGGGCATTAAGCTGCTTGAGGCACTCTAGCAATTCTTCTGCCGTAACCTTTCCTTCTTCCCAAAGCTGATCTAGAATGCCAAGAGTCCCCAAGATGGTAACGCCCTGCTGAAGAGCAGCCTTCCGCAGGGCGCCATCTCCGGTCAGAAGAATGAAGCGGCGCTGTTTGGCGATTGATAATGCCAGACGGTCATATTTGGAAAGCTGGGGGTATCTGATGCCATATTGCTCGGCAAGCAGGAATTCATCAATGGTTATGTCGACGGGACGCAGGCCGCAGGACATCAACTCAGCTCCTAAACCTTCAGGTGAAAGGAGCTCGTCTTCAACGGCGTCCCTGCTCATGACATAAGTATAGGAAAGGCGAAAGGGGAGAGTGGTGTTGTGGATAAGCGAAAAATCAATCCAGACACTGGTATCGCTGCTGATGAATTGCATCAATCAGGCCTCGCTGATGCTTCTCATGGCAAGGATCTCCGTATAGGAACAATGAAGCAGTTCGGCACCGCGCTGAACGCTGATCTCCTCTTCATTTACCGCCCGGTAAACCAACTGCTCAAACAGCGTGGGGCGTTCGGGCTCAATTCGCGTCGGCTCTGCGGTCCGCCATCCGGCTTTTGCGGCCTGCATGTAAAAGTGCCTGGCTACTGATTCGGAAATGATGCCGCATAATCTGGCCCGCATGACCAGCAGCATCATGGAGATGCCGTATTCCTTTGCGACAATTACCATGTCTCTGGTTATCGCGCTGCGTTTTACGCCCAGTTCCCTGATGACATCATTTCTGGGGAACAGAAAGGCTCCACCAATTGCGGTTGCCTGATTCTCGATTTCCTTCTCTGACATGTCCTTGGGCCAATTGAACATTAGGTGCGAAAGTTCATGTACGGCAGTAGAACGATTGCGTTCAGTGCTCATTCCCGGATTTAAAACGATAAAAGGCCTTCCGTTTACCGTTCCATTCATGCCGGAGAATTTCGGGTTTTCAACCGGACACTCAAATACGAGAATTCCTTTGTTTTCCAGTTTTCCGATCATATCTTCAATCGGCCCGTCAAGAGAAAAACCAAGATGTGATCTTAATGAAGCCGCGTTTTTCTCGCTGTCTTCAGATAGGGTAAGGACATGACAGGTCGGGGCAGCAGGCAATACTTCGCCACCAAGTATTTCAACAATCGTCATGAAGCGGTTGAAGTATTCTTCCGAGCTCTCTCTGATATATTCTTGTTGCTGCTGTGACAGTGACGAGGTCTTTCGGAATTCAGCATGCTGAAAGACCAGGTCTTCGTTACGAACGGTCAGGAAATCAGACACCCGAATCCCCAAGGCAGCCGCAAGCGCAGACATGATCTCCATGTTGGGCATGCGGGAACCATTCTCATAATTGGTTATGGCCATGGCGGAAACATTGATTCTCTCGGCAAGTTCCTTCTTTGAAAGCTGGTTTTTCAAGCGATAGTACTTAAGATTCCTGTTGAACATGATCCTTACCTCCTTGTGTTTATATTTTACCATAAAATATAAGAAAATAAACACATGGGAGCGGATTTGAAAATGCTGTTTCATATATTTAAGGTAGTCCGCTGAAGGTTAAGAATCCTTGTTTTTCTGATATCAATCAGCATTAACCGGCAGGCTGATGCTTTCTGCTCCCCCCAATGGGTATAATCAGCTTGACTGCTTGAATGGCGTTGCCGGGAAGTGAATGCTGGCTGGTTTTTCTGATGGGGCAAATATGGTAAACTGATTATGTATCAAGTGAAAGGTCAGGATTTTACATATGAACATAGCGGTGATCTTTGCCGGAGGTGTCGGCATCAGAATGCATACCAATGGCATACCCAAGCAGTTTCTGGAGATCGATGGGGTACCCATTCTGGTCCATACCGTCAGGAAATTCCAGGAAAGCTCTTCAATCGATAAGATCGTCATTGCCATGGTAGCTTCGCACATCGACTATACCTGGCAGTTAGTGGAAAAATATCATCTCGATAAGGTCGTAAGGGTAGTTGCCGGCGGTGAAACCGGCCAGCTTTCCATTTACAACGGCCTGAAAGCCGCTGAGGAAGTCAGTGAAAGCGGTGAGGACATCGTGCTGATTCACGACGGCGTCAGACCGATCATCGATGATGATCTAATCAGAAGAAACATTGCCTCGGTCAGGAAGTACGGCTCCGCCATCTCCAGTGTGCTGTGCAAGGAGACCATCATTACCGTTAAGGATGACGACTACGTCGACACCGTTACTGACCGCTCCAAGACCTGGATGGCCCGGGCTCCCCAGAGTTTCTTTCTCAAGGACATCCTGGCTGCCCATGAAACCTGCCGCAGCCAGGGTATCATCAACAAGATTGATTCCTGCAACATGATGAGAGACTGCGGCCGGGAAGTTCACATCGTGGAGACTTCCTCCACCAATATCAAGGTAACCAACCCCGAGGATTACTATCTGGCCGAGGCCATCATTCAGATGAACAGCGGCGAAAAGGAGAGAGTATAATGAACCCCATTCTGACCGAGGATCTTAACCGGCTATTGGAAAGAAAGGACATCGACTGGGATTACTTCCGTAATTCCTCCTTTCTGATCACCGGCGCTACCGGACTGATCGGTTCCCTGCTGGTGAAGGCTCTTCTGAACTTCAATGAAAGAAAGAATGGCAACATTTCCGTCAGCGTGCTGGTCCGCGACCGCGAAAAGGCGGAGGCTATATTTACCGGCTGGCCTGAGGTCAGGTATCTGATCGGCAGCGTGGAAGAGGGCGTCAATGAGAATGACTTTGACTATGTCGTTCACTGCGCCTCACCAACCCGCTCAAGGTTTTTCGTGGAAAAACCGGTAGAGACCATCGATACCATCGTACTAGGTACCGGAAGGATCCTGAAGAGCCTCAAGGACAGCACCAGACTGAAGAAATTCCTCTATCTTTCCTCAATGGAAAGCTACGGCGTGTTGGATGACCAAAACGTGACCGAAGACAAGCAGGGCTTCATCGACCCGCTGAACGTGCGTTCCAGCTATTCTTTAGGCAAGCGGATGGCTGAACTGTATACCCGCAGTTATGGTCAGGAGTACGGCCTGAGTACCGTCATCGCCCGGCTGGCCATGACCTTTGGCGCCGGCATTCCGGCCAATGACAACCGGGTAGTTAAGTATTTCTGCGACTGCGCCGTCAGAGGCGAGGACATCATCATCAAGTCCACCGGGCGCACCGTCGTAAACATGGTCTATACCGCCGATGCCTTAGCCGGCATTCTGGTACTCTTACAGAAGGGTGAAAGCGGCCAGGCTTACAACATCGTCTGTGACGGCGAAAGGGAAACCATCGCCGACATGGCCGATACGGTGGCTTCACTGGCGGAAAAGCCGATCGCGGTCAGATATGAACAGGCTTCCGCGGCTAACGGCTTTGCCCCCGACAACACCATGGTCTTAAGTTCGGAAAAGATCAGACAGTTAGGCTGGCAGCCCGAGCATGATTTCCGGCAGGCGCTGTCCAGAACCTGTCAGTATGAGAAAGCAGCTGAAAATGACAACAGCGGTATCCGTAATCGTACCGGTATATAACAGCGAAAGACATCTGGCCCAATGCCTTGACAGCATCCTCAGCCAGAGTCTGAAGAACATCGAGATCATCTGCGTTGATGACGGTTCAACGGATTCCAGTGCGCAGATCCTGAAACAATACAGCGAAAGGGACAGCCGCCTGCATGTCCTTACCCAGCCAAACAGCCATTGCGGCGTTGCCCGCAATAATGCCCTGACCATTGCTCAGGGAGAATATGTCATATTCTGGGACAGCGATGACTTCTTTGAACCGGAAGCGCTGGAAATGATGTACAACCGGGCGGTCAGCTATTGGGCTGACATCTGCGTCTGCGGTATCAATAAGTATTACCAGAACAGCGGGGAATTATTGGCTTCCCCAGGCAATCTGCGGATGGCCCTGACCGGTGGTCAGGAGGTCTTCAATCGGCTTACCATTGAGCGCTACATTCTCAACTTTACCATTACAATCGGCATCAACAAGCTGCTGCGCCGTCAGTTCATTCTGGAAAATGAACTGCGTTTTACTGACGGGCTGTATGCCGAGGATGTCATCTTCTATAATGCGGCAATGTGCCTGGCCGAAAGGATCACCTGCGTAAACCGCCAGCTGGTAAATTACCGCACCGGCCAGTCGACCAGTCAGACGGATAAAGTCGGGCTTTATCCGACGGTATCACCGCAGCAGTGGCGGCTGTGTGCTCTGTATCTGAAGGAAAGAAACATCTTCCCCGAGCAGAGCTTTGAAAACCGCCTGGTGGCGGCGCTGCTGCACGATTTGCGCAACATGCGCAGCCGCGATTCCTTCATTGCGGCCCACAGCTACCTTCAGGCCAACTGCCTGCAGGACATGAGCCTTAAGCCCAGAGAGGCCGGTTATTATGACAATGAGAATCTGGCCATGATGGCTGAACATCTGATTTCTGATGAGCCCGGTCAGTTCTATGACGCCCTGTTCTATTACCATTATGAGCAGTCGGTGATCCTCAGAGACCGGCTGCGCAACCGCCTTATTTCCCTGCGGCAGCGCAATAAGGAGATTGAAAATCTCAGGGCTGCCGGCAGCGTTGCCGACAGAAAGCTGCGGGAAAGAGGCCGGCAGATCAGAGAACTGAAGGGTGAACTCAACCGCAGCAAGCAGGACCTCAACCAAAGCCGTCAGGAGTATCAAGCCCTGAGGGAAAGCCAGGACAGAACGCAAAAGCAACTGGCAGAGGTCCAGGGAGAAATTGAAGAACTGAGGTCGTCGCTGGCTTACCGCATGGCAAGGTGGCTTACCTGGCTTCCCCGCAAGCTAAGAGAACTGATGAAGGGAAAAGAATGAAAATGAATGAAAAAAAAGAGGATCGCCATCTGCGGCGATTCTCTTTGGGTATGCGGATAGATGTATCGTTTAATCGGAAAGGATCTCGTTATTGAGCACCTTTTCGATCAGCTCGCGGGCCTTATTGACGGATTCTTCCTTAAGGAATACCATGCTGAGTTCCTTGTTGCCCATGGCGTAGCTCTTACCCGGTCCGGTCTTGCCGGTCAGGCTGTAGTTGGAGAAATGCCATCCGGACATGTCAGCCAGCTGCATCTGCACCAGCGAGAAGATCTGATCAACGGTCATGTCGGTAACGAACTTGCCCTCCAGAGCCTTGAGCAGGGAATCAAACTTGGTGATGGTGTCCGGAGAGATGACGGTGTCGATCAGAGCCTTCAGGACGATGGCCTGATGTTCATTACGGCCCATGTCATTATTCTTGAGGGCATATCTTTCCCGGACATATAACAGGGTCTCATTGCCGGTCATGGTGATGGTTCCCTTTTCATAGGAGTACTTTGTCCAGATCGCCTTGTTCTTTTCCTTGTCCCAGACCTGATGCTTGGTGGAGGTAAAGGCATAAGGGTTATTGATCGTCAGCCCGCCCAGAGCGTCGACGATGTCGATGATGGAGCGGAAGTTGACGCGGACATAGAAGTTGACCTCGTTGCCGAGCAGATGGGAGACCGTATTGCGCCAGGCGTTGATGCCGTAAATGGAGGCATGAGTCAGCTTGTCCATCTTTTTCTCATCGCCGCCGATGGGCAGATGGGAGTCACGCGGAATGGTGATCATCAGGATCTGGCGGGTATTGGGATTGACGACACAGACGATGTTGGCGTCGGTCCGGCCCTTAGTGGACGGGGTCGCGCGGAAATTATCGCTGCCGGCGATGCCGATGATGAAGGGACTCTTGGTGACGTCACCGGTGAAGGCGGTCGGCTGGTCGTGCTGGTCAATGATCTCCTGGGTTATCTGAGCCAACAGGAAGGTGTCGGTTTCAAAACTGTCATAATCGGCATTCTCGGTAATGATGTCGGCATAGATCTCGTTGATCAGAATGGCATCGACCTCGCCCTTGTAGAGGGCATCAACGGCGGTGTAGAAGTCCTCAAATTCCACAAGGGTTATCTGTCCTTCCCCAACCTGGGATTCAATGTCCTCCAGAGCCAGCTGCTGGTTTTCCGTATCCAGGGTAGCCTGAATGCCCATCTTCTTGCCGGCCAGATCCTCAAGGGACTGGTAGCCGGATGACTGCATGGTGTAGACATTCATGTAGAGTTCAGTCGTTTCCGGAATCGGCACGAACATCTTTTCAATGCGGCCCTTGTATGCCGGTAAGGCATAGGTACCCAGGGTATTCACGATGATGATCAGGGCGCTGAAGGCGATGATGAGGCCCTTAAGGATGCGGCTTTTCCCGCCAAAAATCACCCCGGCGGCGACCAGAACGTTCAGTACCACCATTACAATGGCTACGATCTTCAGGTACTTGTCGGGGATGACGTTGATGTCAATGACTGATTTCACTAAAAAGAGTGATGTCATGTGCACCAGTGATAAGACTGCTAAGGCTATTAAACTCCATTTGGAGAGTTGGATACTTTTTTTCTCTGCCAATGTCACCATCAACTTTCCATACGGAATCATTATACCACGAAACAGATAAGGTAAAAAGCCCGTAAGAAAAGGTAAGAAAAGGGACCTCGGGGTCCCCGTGAAACAACGTCAGCGCAGCTGGGCCTGTTTGACCCACTTGCTGGTGTGGAAATAGATGAAGGCCAGAATGCCGGCCAGTGTCCAGCATAAGGCGCTGGAGAGATAGAGGATGCTTTCACTGAAGAAGAACTTCAGGCCGATGGTCACAAAGACGAAGCGGAAGATGCACTGGGCGAAGACGGCAATTACCATCGGTATCTTGACATTGCCGGCCCCCCGGCAGACGCCGTTATAGATGTGTGACCAGGTCAGTGGGATGTAAGCCAGAACATTACAGCGGGTCATGATGGCTCCGCAGCGGATGACCTCCGGATTGCGGTCAAACAGGCTGATCAAAAAAGGCGCTGCAAAGAAGAAGATGGAAGAGAGCACAACGGTCAGGCCCATGGCCAGACGGGCACAGAATCTGATTCCTTCCTTGACCCTTTCATACTTGCCGGCGCCCAGGTTCTGACCGACATAACTGGTAGCGACCGTGGAGACGGCATGCATCGGCATGTGCACCCACAGGGAGACCTTTGAGGCGACGCCCAGACCGGCGATGAATTCGTTGGAGAACATGTTGATGTAGGACTGAACGGTGAATTCGCTTAAGGCGATCAGGATGTTCTGCAGAGCCGCCGGAATGCCCAGGGAGAACATGCTCTTGAGCATCGATAAATCGGGATTCATGTGCAGCAGGTCAATCCTGATATCTTCATCAAGCCGCAGAACCCGGCGGACGGCCAGCACGGCGACGATGAACTGGGCGATCGTGGTGGCCAGGGCCACGCCGATGACGCCCATGTGCAGCCAGCCGACAAAGACGATGCCCAAAGCCAGGTTGACCAGACAGGAGACTACCAGGTATTTGGTCGGGGTGCGGGAGTCGCCCATCGAGCGCATGATGAAGAAGCACATGTTATAGATCATCATCGGAGTATCACCGATGACATAGCAGCGCAGATACAGTTCGGCACTATGGTATATGGAGGCGTCGATGTTGCTGACGCGCATCAGCATCGGGGTGAACAGCTCAAGCAGCCCGAAGAAGATGATGCCCACGCTCAGACCGACGACGAAGGAGGTCTCGATGGCTCTTTTTACCTTGTCCTTTCTTCCGGCTCCGTGGTAGTTGGCGACCAGGATGCTGGTGGCGGTGGAGAAGCCGAAGTAGAAGTACTGGGTGATGATGGTTATGGAGTTGGTGGCGCTGACGGCGGACAGGGCGTTGGTGTCGATGTAGTTGCCTACGATCAGCGAGTTGGTAATGTTATAGACCTGCTGGAAGACGTTGGCAATGATGATCGGCCAGACGAATATGAGCAGCTTTTTGCCAATCGGACCTTCGGTCAGGTCAATGCGCTTTTCCTGTGCCATCGGCGTTTCCTCCTTTTTTACGCTATTATTTTATCATCATGAAAGGGCAAAATGTCGGAATAATGCCTGAAGTTTGACACTTATAACCGCTTTTTTTAAAATAAGAAAGTAGCAGGTGCTATCAATAATCAATCAGAGAGTATCCTGCTGAAAAGCGTAAGGAGGAGTTTGCATGATTAAACCCAGAATCCAGGCTGTATGCGGCTTCGGCTGCGGCTCATCACTGATGCTCAGGATGACCATGGACGGCATCTTAAGCAAGCACAATTTAGAGGCAGAAACTTTCTGCGGCGACGTCGGCACCTGTTTGGCCAACAGCTGTGATGTCATCTTCATTTCCCAGGAGTTAGGTGAAAGGATCATCGACCGGGCGGAAGTTCCGGTCTACATCATCAACAACTTCATGGATTCCAATGAAGTCGAGCAGAAGGTTCTGGAATATTTCAAGACATTAGAAGATTAATTCTGTAAAGGATAAGAAAGGAGAATTCTAATGGCAATTTTAAACTTCATTATTAACGAGATCTTCGGTCAGGGCGCCATCTTCCTGGCACTGATCGCCATGATCGGTCTGATCCTTCAGAAGAAGCCTTTCACTGAAGTCGTCAGAGGAACCTTAATGACCGCTATCGGTTTCTTCGTACTGAATACCGGTACCGGCTTAATCACCGGTAATTCCATCGACGGTCTGGCTGCTGCCTTCAACACCATGATGCCGCAGGCTGCTGCTCAGGAACAGGTTGACATCGGCGGACAGTTCGGTACCCAGATCGGTATCGTCATGATCATCGCCTTCGCGATCAACCTGCTGGTTGCCAGATTTACCAAGTTCAAGACCGTCTTCCTGACTGGCCACATGCTGTACTGGTTCCCGTATGTTTTCATCGCTGCCGGTGTTGACGCCGGCTTAAGAGGCACACCGCTGATCATCCTGGCCACCATCTTCACTGCCGTTTACATGGTCGTCTCCCCGAACCTGATGCGCCCGTTAGTCAAGGCCGTCACCGGTAAGGATGACTTCACCATCGGCCACCCGACCACGATCCTCTCTCTGATCGCTGCCGGTGTCGCTTCATTAGTTGGTGACAAGAGCAAGAACGCTGAAGACATCAAGTTCCCCAAGAGCCTGGGCTTCTTAAGAGAAGTTTCCATTACCGGCTCCATCGTCATCTGCCTGACCTACATCGTCATGTTCTTCGTTCTGAAGGCTAACGGTCAGGATCCGAAGGCTGTCTGGGGCTACAGCGGTCTGTTCACCTACATCTTCACCCATTCCATCTACTTCGGTGTTGGTGTTACCGTCATGTTACAGGGTGTCCGCATGCTGATCGCCGAAATCGTTCCGGCCTTCAAGGGCATTGCTGACAAGGTCGTTCCGGGTGCCATCCCGGCTTTGGACTGCCCGGTCATCTTCGGTTATGGTCCGAACTCCCTGATCATCGGCTTCATCGTTGCCATGATCACTTCCACCATCACGATCTTACTGACTTACGGCATGTTCCCGACGGTCATCATCCCGCTGACCTTCACCTGCTTCTTCGAAATCGGTTGCGCTTCCATCGTTGCCAATGCCAAGGGCGGTATCAGAGGATGCATCGCCGGTGCCGCTGTTGCCGGTATCGTCATGGTCTTCTTAGTAGGCTTCGGTGCTTACTTCTTCAACAACACCATCCAGCCGTGGATGCTGGTCTATGGCGGCCAGGACTTCTCCATCTGGGGAATCATCGAAGGCGCCATTGCCAAGCTTCTTGCCCATTAATCAGGGTATTCAAGGCTTGTAGTGCACTGATAAGGAACTGCCGCGATTTGGCCATGCGGCAGTTCCTTTTCTTCGATGGGCTGATGATAATAGAAATCGTTTTTCAGAACCTGACCGCTGTCTTGGGAAAAACAAGGTCTGGTTCTGTTTTTTTGTGCCGGGTGTAATATATAATTAAGGAAATTGATACAATTGGTGTCAGAACTGTATAGAAACTATTAACAGAGACAAAAGGTGATAATTATGAACATTTATGATTATTTGACCTGGAGAGGTGACCTCTCCTTTGAAAGAGACCCGTTCAATGATGTCGATAACCTGCTTTTTACTTATGCTGCCTATACGGATTTAAGGAAAGTTCTTAAAAAGAAAGAACCGGTTACGATTCACATGGCCGCTGAGGCGTTTTTCAAGTTGCATACGGAAGAAGAATGCCTGAAGTCAGGAAGTCTGATCGCGGAAGCCCCAATCATCTTAAGAAGAATGGGCAATACCAAACGTTTTGGTGACATCCTGATCAGTGACTATGTCAGGGACATTGATGAGAAACGTTCGCAGCAGTTCAGTGCCATGCATTTTCTGATTGATAAGAAGACTTCCTACATTGCCTATTGCGGAACTGATGACACCATTGTCGGCTGGAAGGAAGATTTCCAGCTGTCATATAAAACGGTCAGTTCGGAACTGAAGGCTGCCGAATACATCAACAGAACTGCGGATAAGATGTTCCATAACTATTATGTCGGTGGCCATTCCAAGGGCGGCACGCTGGCTGTGTACGCGGCCATGGAAGCCAAACCTTCCGTTAAGGGGAAAATACTGAAGGTCTACAGTAATGACGGACCGGGTATTTCTGACATTTCCGTTGATAAGGAGAAGTTCGAGACAGTAAGAGACAGGATCGTCAAGATCATTCCGGAGTTTAGCGTCTTTGGCCTGCTGTTTGACAATGGCGAAGAAAAGAAGATAGTAAAGACTTCAAAATCCGGCTTATACCAGCATGATCCGATAGGCTGGCAGGTCAGCGGAACCGATTTTGTCTGTGGAACCTCATCTGATTATGCTCCGGTTATTCAGGATGTCCTTAATGAATTCCTTAAGACAATGACCCTGGCAGAAAGGGAAGATCTGGTAAATGAAATGTATTCGGCTTTTGTAAAGGCCGGCATTGAAAATACTACCGATTTTACCAAGCAGGGAATACCGGTTCTGATCAAGTTTTTGAGAGAAGTAACCAGTCTGAATGAAAATGCCCGGGCATCCCTGGATAAGCTGTTATCGGTAGTGAAAAAGATGCTGTCAGAAAAAGTTGGAGAGGCAGTCAAGAGTAAGGTTAATGATGTTGGAGACGTAGTAAAGAACAAGGTTAATGATGTTGGTGATGCCGTAAAGAACAAGGTTAACGACGTTGCTGAAGCCTTACCGGAATTCATTAAGCCTTCAAAAAACAGGAAACTGAAAAAGACCGACTTGTCTCCCAGAAGGGAAACTAAGTAATGGTGAAGAGTTGAGAGCCCTCCTGTTATAAAAGTGTTCAAGAGAGATGACAGATGATAAAATAAAGACAAAGGAGAACAAGAATAATATGAGCAAGTACAGTGTGTTTGATCGGCCGTATAAGATCGGCAATGTGGAGATCAAGAACCGCTTTGTCGTCATTCCCATGACCATGGGTGGTCTGGCTTATGATGAAGAAGGCGGCTTCAGTGAGAATCTCATTCACTACTTTGAACTGCGTGCCCAGGGCGGCTTTGGCCTGATCATCCCCGGTGCCGCGGCGACCGACTATCATGTTGACCCCTACAGCGCCTTAGGCCCCAATGTCAACACCAATGAACACTGGCGTGAAAAGGCCAAAGAGCTGGTTGATCGTGTCCACGCTGCTGGCGCCAAGATTTTCTGCCAGCTGACCATGGGCTTAGGCCGTAACTACCCCGGCCTGCCCGGACCATCGGAAAACCCGGTCTGGCGTAATCCCGACCAGAAGTCACCGGAAATGACCACTGAACAGATCAAACAGAAGATTGCTGACCTGGTTGATGGCGCTGTAGTAGCCAAGCAATGCGGCTATGACGGCGTGGAGATCCACGCCATGCACTGGGGCTATCTGTTGGACCAGATGGCCATGGCCTTCTACAACCGGCGTACTGATGAGTATGGCGGAAGTCTGGAAAACAGATTGCGCTGTGCTAAGGAAATCGTTGAAGGCATTCATGAAAAGTGCGGAAGAGACTTCCCGGTTGGCATGCGCTTAGGCTTAAAGACCTACATCAAGGACTATGACAAGGCAACTCTGGACGGCAAGGAAGAAGTCGGAAGAACACTGGAAGAAGGCGTGGAAATCTCCAGACTGCTGGAGCAGTATGGCTATGACTTCCTGGATACCGATACCGGTACCTATGATTCCTTCTACTATGCCTGCCCGCCGATGTACAACCCGCAGGGTTTCATGATTCCGCTGGCAGCCGCGGCTAAGAAAGTCGTTAAGATTCCGGTCATTGCCGGTGGCAGAATGCAGGACTATGACCTGGCAGCGGAAGCCATTGAAAAGGGTGAGATCGATGCGGTCGGCTTAGGCAGACCGTCACTGGCTGATCCGGAATATCCCAATAAGGTCATCGCCGGCGAAGTTGAAAGAGTCAGACCCTGCATCGGCTGCAACATGGGCTGCTTCAGAAGATGCGTGGAGACCGGTGAACCGGTATCCTGCGCAGTCAACCCGCAGGCTGGCCGGGAAACCATCATGGCCCTCAAACCGGCTGATGGCGACAAGAAGGTCGTCGTGGTCGGCGGCGGTGTCGGCGGCATGGAAGCTGCTCGTACCGCGGCCTTAAGAGGCTACCGGGTAACCCTGTTTGAAAAGAGCGATCATCTGGGCGGCCACATCGTGGAAGCCGGTGCTCACAGCTTCAAGAAGGAAATCGCCAAGCTGAACGCCTGGTATCAGAATGAGCTGAAGCACCTCAATGTCGACATCAAGATGGAACACGAACCCTGCATCAACTGCATTAAGAAACAGCAACCTGATGCCATCGTTCTGGCTACCGGATCCAGTGTCTCAGCTCCGCCCATCCCCGGTCTGGACAAGACTGTTGATTCTCTGGAAGCCATCGACCATCCGGAAAAACTCGGCCAAAAGGTCGTCATCATCGGCGGTGGTCTAGTCGGTTGCGAGATCGCTCTGGATGAAGCCAACCATGGCAAGGATGTTACCGTTGTTGAGGCTCTTGATGACATCATGGCTGCCGGTGGTGCTGGCGCGCCTTATCCCAACAAACAGATGATCACTGACCTGTTTGCGGCCAAAGGCGTCAAGGTCTTCACCCACACCAAGCTGGTTGAAGTGAAAGATGAAGGCGCCGTGGTTGAAAAGGCTGACGGTACTAAGGAGACCTTAGCGGCTGATACTGTTGTTTCCGCCATGGGCTTCCGCCCGACTCCCAACCTCAAGGAAGAGTGGGCGCAGCTTAACGTTCCGATGTATGAGATCGGTGACGCTACCGGAGCGGGAACCATTCTCAAGGCCATTTGGGACGGCTATGATGTTGCCAACAGCATCTAGTCTTCCGATATAGATACTTTACTTACCAGCGGCCATGCCTTCGGGCATGGCTGCTTTGTGCCTGCGGAGGTTGTGAAAAAAGCGCTTTACTGATTGACTTTTAGCGGCTCAGAGGGTTAAATATAGGTAATGCAGTGAACAGGACAACAGATATGGAAGTCTGATAAGAGAGAACCGTGGCTGGTGAAAACGGTTTGAGGATGACATGTCTTACCACCTGGGAGCAGGCTTGTGAACAAGACCCGGTTGCACCGTTATCGCTTAATGAGAAGTAACTAAGGTGGTACCACGCTGATCCAACGTCCTTGATAATGGGACGTTTTATTGTTTTAGGGGGAATGAAAAATGAGCGAAATCAAGATGAATGAACTGAACATCAAAGAAGACGAGCGGCTGCACGTGCTCAACCACTCCTGCGCCCACTTGCTGGCGCAGGCCGTCAAGCACCTTTACCCACAGGCCAAGTTCTGGGTTGGACCGGTCATTACCGACGGTTTCTACTATGACATGGACCTGGGCGATGCTGTCATCGCCGAAGCTGATCTGCCTTTGATCGAAAAGGAAATGAAGAAGTGCGCCAAGGACGGCAAGAACATCATCCGTCAGGAGATCTCCAAGGCGGAGGCTCTGGAGATGTTCAAGGATGACGAGTACAAGATCGACCTGATCAATAACATGGACGAGAATGAGACCGTCATCAGCTGCTACCGCCAGGGCGACTTCGTTGACCTCTGCCGCGGCCCGCATGTTGAAAATACCAAGCAGATGAAGTACTTCAAGCTGCTGAAGGTTTCCGGTGCCTACTTCAAGGGTGATTCCAAGAACAAGGTCATGCAGCGCATCTATGGCATCTGCTTCGAGAATCAGGAAGACCTGGATGCCTACCTGCTTTACCTGCAGGATGCCCGCGACCGCGACCATCGCAAGATCGGCCGGGAAATGGAAATCTTCATGCTTTCCGACCTGGTCGGCAAGGGCCTGCCCTTATGGCTGCCTAACGGCTATGTCATCTGGCGTACTCTGCAGAACTACATCACTGACAAGGAGATTGCTCACGGCTACCAGCATGTTCATACTCCCGATCTGGGCTCGGTAGCTCTCTACAAGACTTCCGGTCACTGGGATCACTACAAGGCTGACATGTTCGCCCCGATGGTCAAGATGGATGAAGACAACGAAGACATGACCCTGAAGCAGCTTCTGGAAGGTATTGATAAGAACAAGATCGACGATGTCTATGTCTTAAGACCGATGAACTGTCCGCACCACATGGTCATCTACGGATCAAAGGGCCACTCCTACCGCGATCTGCCGTTAAGGATCGCCGAAGTAGCCAATGACTTCCGCTATGAGGCTCAGGGTGCCGTCAAGGGCATTGAAAGAGCAAGATGCTTCACCCAGAATGACTCCCACATCTTCTGTACCCCGGAACAGATCGAAGCCGAATTCAAGGGTGTTCTCGATCTGATCATGGAAGTCTACAAGGACTTCGGCATTACCGAATACAAGTGCCGTCTGTCCTTAAGAGATCCGGCGGATACCGAGAAGTATTTCCCGGATGATGAAATGTGGAATACCGCTGAAGACTCCTTAAGAAGAGTCATGAGCGGACTGGACCTCGACTATTTTGAAGCCGTTGGCGAAGCCGCCTTCTACGGTCCGAAGCTGGACGTTCTGGTCAAACCGGCCATTGGCAATGAGGTCGCCCTGTCGACCATTCAGCTGGACTTCCTGTTACCGAGAAGATTTGAACTGAACTACATCAACGAGGAAGGCGAGAAGAAGACTCCGGTCGTCATTCACCGCGCCATCCTGGGCTCCATTGACCGCTTCGTCTCCTTCTTACTGGAAGAGACCAAGGGTAAGCTGCCGCTGTGGCTGGCTCCCCAGCAATTCTCCGTCATTCCGGTCAACCCCAATGAGCATACCGATTATGCCAGAGAGGTAACCGAGAGACTGCAGAGAGAAGGTTTCCGGGCTAAGCTGGATGACCGCAATGAAAAACTGGGCTACCGCATCAGAGAAGCTCAGGTCAAGAAGGTCACCGTTCAGCTGGTTATCGGCGATAATGAGGTAAACAACAAGACCGTCACCGCCCGCCGCTACGGCTCACAGGCCACGGAGACCATGGACTTTGAAGAATTCATCAAGGCCATGCATAAGGAAGTCGACGAAAAGCAGCTGGCCAAATAATCACGGATAAACAATCACAGACAGGTAACATAACCTGTCTGTTTTCTTTCGCTTATCTTTCAGTCCTTGCGGCGGTAGCGGGCATCCCTGAAGGTGCCGATCTTTTCAATTTTTCCTTCCTTCAGCATTCTGGCCAGTTCTTTCTCAACCGTCGTTTCGCTGATGTCGGAAAAGCGGGACATTATGTCTGCCTTGGAGAGGGGAACGATGGAGTTCATAAGCAGACTGGTTATTCTTTCTGATTTCTTTTCCTTACGGATGGTGAATTCAGAGAAGGATTCATCCATTTTTCGGTAACAGCGGTAGAGTATCTGCATGCTGAAGAGAATGAATGGCGTATAGTCATTGCGGTTTTCGTGCCAGCCGATAGATGAAGCGGCCAGGGCATCATAGTAGTTCTGACGGAAATCGTTGATCTCACTTTCCAGAGATATGTATCTGACGATATCGTAACCTGACAGCATCAGCAGCAGGACATTCAGCAACCGTGAGACCCGACCGTTGCCGTCTTTGAAAGGATGAATACAGAGAAAATCGACGATGAAGCAGGGTATCAGCAGAACATCCGGTATCTCCTCATCCTGCCGGGCATCATAGTATGCCAGAAGCAGCTGCTTCATGTTCTCATCCGTATCCGCGGCTTTTACCGGAGAAAATCTGATCGACCGGTTTCCCTGCGAATCGTATTCCATGATGAAATTATCGGTTTTCTTGTACTGGCCGGCTTCGTTGGGATCGCATTGGGCTTCGATTAGCTGATGAAATCTTTTAATGGTCAGCTCATTGACATCGAGTAGAGAAGGCTGATTAAAGACAAGATTCAAGGCGTTTCTGTATCCGAGGATCTCATACTCATCGTGGTTAAGCGGCTGACTGCCGGACATGATGTCACTAAAACGCTGCCCGCTAGTTACAATGCCCTCAATGGCATTGCTGGCCTTGGCTGATTCAACCATGGCTGTTCTCTGAAACTGGGCATATACTTCACCATACTGCTGCAGTCGTAATTCACTGCGGGTCCTCAGTTCGGCAATGATCTGAGCAAGCCTCAGCATCTCGCTGAGGGTGCTTCCCTTCAGAAAGGAGTAATCGTATTTTCTCATTTTCAGCTCCTGAATCTATCTTTACTGCATATATTTTAACATTTTATATGCAGTAAATCAAAAATACTGCATATTTTTTGGCTGTTTATATGCAGTAAAACGTTTGCAATAGGGAAAAATGTCAGAGAGTTGCATAGTCATCATAAGCGACAACAATAATTGGATCTTGACGTGTTTTTTGTTAATCAGTCCATCTTTGTGAAGTATGATTCCAGTGCTTTTTATATGGGAAGTTTTCGTCAATTGATATGACGACAGGAGATAAAAACCCTCTTATAAATATGACGGTTTCTCTGAACGAAAGAGTTTCAGAGGCATGTTTCTGCCTTTTGAAAGTTTCCCATCGACTTGTCAACAACGGATCATTTAAGAACCCTTCATCATAGAAAATAGAATCATCAATCGGTGTTTTACGGTGACTGAAGGTCTCCTCGATCGCTTCTTTGATGACATAACCATCAAAATCATACCCGGCAGCTAATAACTGAATATCATAGAAATCCTTAAGTCTCCCATTGCCGTAGCCAAGTTGAACGATAGCTTCAAACTTTTCAGCAATTATGCTTTCTTTTGAATAAGCATATAATATCGGTGCCTCCATATCTAATAGAACCGGATACTCCATTTTCTGTTTATCAGGGATAATGATGTCTCCAAATCCAATGTCTATGGATATTGGAATTCTTGTTCTGTCCAGGTATGCAACGGTTGACACATTAACACCGTGATATTCTTTGAATTCTGTGATGTTAATAACATTTATGTTATCTTTATCAAATCTCAGAGCGTCATCTGCTTCCATGTAAAAGATATGCCGAAAAACCTCCTTCATGGAAACAACATCATTACTGATATGCTGTGCCAGCAAATCAATGTCCCTGGTTACACGTGGAAATTCACTTCCAAACAAGGCGTACAGAAGAATGCCGCCCTTCAGCACAAATCTGTCAGCATATTGAGAAACGGAGAAACGGTATAGAGTTCTTTCCAGACCATATGCTGTATAGATCTCCTGAAGTGGCTTGCCGGTTTTTTTAGCC
>JAEEGL010311287.1_pt1 | contig 72461 bp, 45 predicted proteins | sample 9134231 | NCBI WGS metagenome assembly JAEEGL01 (sample SAMN16246548, study PRJNA631951) | gut metagenome | biome: gut microbiome; feature: rumen; material: fiber-attached | host: Bos | place: Iran: Karaj | collected 2018-10 | reverse complement strand
GGAACCTGCCAACCTCTACAAAGCCTGTTGGATTGAGAGCGACGACGCTGCGCAGCTCGAGCAGTTCAAGAAGCGCAAGTACCAGTATATGGCTCGCGACCGCGAAGGCCGCGACGTCTTCCTTGCCGACTCAGGCTACGTGCTTTCGATGGCGCAGCAGGACTTTGAACATATCAAGTTCCACTTCACCTCAGAATTCTAAAAAAACGTCAGATGAGCGGAATGCCCGCGGCGCGACACTCCTGTCGCATCTCCTCGGGCCAGATGCTCGATTGCGTCTCGCCGATGTGCGCCTTGTGAAGGAGCACCATGCAGAGCCGGCTCTGTCCTATGCCGCCGCCGATGCTCAAGGGCAGTTCTCCGGCGAGGAGGCGACGATGGAAGTATAGGTTGCGACGCTCGCCCTTGCCCTGCAGATCCAGCTGACGTTCAAGGGCTTCTGCATCAACGCGGATGCCCATGGACGAGAGCTCTATGCTGCGGTTCAGCAAGGGATACCAGATGAGCAGGTCGCCGTTCAAACCGCAGAAGCCGTCGTCGTTGGGTGTGGACCAGTCGTCGTAGTCTGGGGCGCGTGAGTCATGTTCGGTTCCGTCGCCGAGCTTGCCGCCGATGCCGATGATGAAGACGGCACCGTAAGCCTTGCAGATCGCATCCTCGCGCTCCTTCGGCGTGAGGTCGGGGTACTGGCGGCGCAATTCTTCACTATGAATGAAATGAATCTCTTCGGGCAGGAAGGGCGTGAGCTGAGGATACATCTCGCTGAGGTAGTACTCCGTACGGAGAATGGCAGCGTATATACGGCGTACGGTGCGACAAAGGAACTTGAGGTTGCGATCCTCACGTGTCATGGTGCGTTCCCAATCCCATTGATCGACATAGATGGAGTGAATATTGTCCAGCTCTTCGTCGGCGCGCACGGCATTCATGTCGGTGATGATGCCGAAGCCGTTGGGCACGTGGTACTCGGCCAGCGTGTTGCGCTTCCATTTGGCCAGCGAGTGCACGATCTCAGCGGGGGCATCGCCCATGCATTTGATGGGGAAGGTGACAGGACGCTCGACGCCGTTGAGATCGTCGTTGAGGCCGAGGCCTTTGAGCACGAACAGCGGTGCCGTGACACGGCGCAGGCGCAACTCGGCTGAGAGGTTGGCGAGGAAGAAGTCCTTGATTTTTTTGATGGCCAGTTCGGTTTGCTGCAAATCGAGCTGAGGCGCATATCCTTCGGGTTTGAGAAGCTTCATGATACGATTAATTGTCATTTTGCGGTGCAAAGGTAGCACATTTCTTTCAAATGGCAAATAAAAACGGTAAATATTCCGTCAATATGCTATTCTTTTATTGCTTTAGCTTGTCAACGATGAGTGAGATGGCACCATCGCCCGTGACATTGCAGGCGGTGCCGAAGCTGTCCATGGCGATGTAGAGCGCGATCATCAGCGCGCAGTCCTGTTCGCCGAAGCCCAGCATGGAGGAGAGCACGCCTAAGGAAGCCATGATGGCACCTCCGGGCACGCCGGGAGAGGCGACCATCATCACGCCGAGCATCAGCACGAAGCCTATGAACATCGTCGTGGTGAAGGGCAGGCCTTGCATGAGCATGAGGGCTACGGCGCAGGCGGTGATCTTCATGCACGATCCGCTCATGTGAATGGTGGCGCAGAGCGGCACGGTGAAGCCGGCGATGTCCTCGCTAATACCCATCTTCACGGCCTGGGCCTTGGTGACGGGGATTGTGGCGGCGCTGGACGACGTGCCGAGGGCGGTGAAGTAAGCCGGGAGCATCGTCGCGAGGAGGCGCAGCGGATTGCGACGGACGATGATGCCGGCGATGCAGTACTGCACGAGAAGCAGCACGATGTGCATGGCGAAGATGACACCGATGATGGCGGAGAAGGTGATGAGGACGTGCCAGGCCTGTCCCGTGCGTGTCATCTCAAGGAAGATGCCAAATATATATAAAGGTAATAGCGGAATGACGGCCACGCCGATTGTCTTCTCGATGAGTGTCTTGAACTCGTCAGCCACCTCCTTCAAGCGCGGCAAGTTGAGATAGGCCATGCCCAGACCGGCGACAAAGGCCAGCACGAGGGCTGACATCACATCGACGAGCGGAGGAATGGCAAGGGTGAAGTAGGGGCTAATGGAGGTTTGAGGATTGACAAGTGCGGAATCCTGGAGGGAAGAAGGAGCGATGAGATGGGGAAAGACGGACGACGATACGCCATAGGAGAAAAGACCGGAGAGCACGGTGCTGCCGTAGGCGATGCAAACAGTGATGAGCAGCAGGCGGCCTGCTGAGCGTCCGATGTCGGCAATGGCGGGCATCACCAAGCCCACGATGATCAGCGGAATCAAGAACTTGAGGAACGACGAGAACACGGCGTTGAACGTCGTGAACACCGCCACGAGCCACTCGGGCAACAGGCGGCCGAGCAGTACGCCAAGAGCAATGGCGATGAGGATGCGGGCAAGGAGTGGTAAGCGTGTCAAGGGAGTTGGGAGTTGAGAGTTGAGAGTTGAAAGTTGAAAGATGAGAGTTGAAAGTTGAGAGTTGAGAGTTGAAAGTTGAGAGTTGAAAGTTGAAAGTCAGCGAAGCTAAAGTTGGGAGTTCAATGTTCATAGTCCATGAACCCTTGTTGTCGAAGGGCTTCGATGAAGTTGCGGGAGAGGAACTCGTTGTCTTTGCGGGTGTAGCGTATATCGGTGAAGATCTGCGCCAGCGTCTCCTTCTTGTTGATACGCACAAATTCCAGGTTCTCGGGCAGCGCCTCCTTGGCGGCATAGAAGCGGTTGATGTCCTCCGGCGTCGGGTCGTGGTAGCGTTCGTCGTGGACAAAGCTTTCCACGGGCAGACGATCGGTGAGCGGCGGCTCCTCGGCGGGCCAACCCACCGTGAGCGCAGCTACAGGGAACACAAGCTGTGGCAACTGCAGGGCTTTGATGATAGCCTGCGGGTTGTAGATGGCTGTGCCTAAGAAACATAGACCGAGGCCGGCATCTTCGGCGAGGTTGCAGAAGGTCTGCGTGAACAATAGCGCATCGGTGGCGGCGTTCATGAAGCTGAGCGGGTTATCGTAGCCCGGGTTGGCCTGACGGCAGCGTGCCCATGTCGTGGTGCGGCGGAAATCGGCGCAGATGGTAAGCACGACGGGAGCCTGGGTGACCATGGGCTGGTTGAAGTGTGCTGGTGCCAGCGCAGCCTTGCCTTCGGCTGATCGGGTGACGATGACGCTGTAAAGCTGCAGGTTGCCCATCGTCTGCGTGCGTGAAGCTTCCGTCAGCAAACGGTTGAGCAGTTCGGGCTCGATATCGCGAGCTGTGTATCGGCGAATAGTTCTTCGGGTTGTCATGGAAGGATTGTGTTTAATGATGATTCGAGGACAAAGATAGTGATTTTTGATGAATTAATGCGTAAGAATAAACAAAAATCGTCACGCAGGGCAAAAAACTTTCAACTTTAAACCTTCAACTCTCAACTTTTCCTTATCTTTGTGGCGTATTTCTCACCCTAACACGTGAACACAATGAAAACACTATTCCTTTTTCTGACCCTATTGCTGTCGGCCACGACTTCTCGTGCTCAAGCCGACGCGCCGGCTGTTGTCAGTGCTGCTGACACCGCCGCTGTCACTCACGTCCTCTTCGAAGGCATCGAGGTGAAGGGAGACATCTATGAGTTTTCGGGCGTGCTCCAGAAGCACGGCTTCAAGCTCGAGAAACGCCTCGGCAACGAACTTTCCTATATCTTCAAGGGAACGGTCTGCGGCCACAGCAGCTATGTTCAAGTGAGCTACACGAAGCGAACGCGTACGGTTTGGCGCGTCATCGTTGAACCCAAACACGTCTCGCTGAACGATTACGTGGACTCGCTGCAGGTTCGCTATGGCGAGATCACCGACGAAACGGAGCGCGGCTACCAATGGATGCTGCCTACCGGCGCCGTCATGCTCTTCACGCCTTCTGGCTATGATCCCAAACTCGTTATCATGGACGGTATAGGCGCGGAAGCTTATAAAGATGAGAACAATTGACTATTGAAATCATGGAAATGAAGCGTAAGTTATTGATTGTTATGCTGGCAGCGTTGCCCTGCCTGGCTTTCTGCCAAAGTGAACTCTACCCCCAGCACTTCGACCTTGAGGAGGTCACGCTGCTCGACGGCCCGTTGAAGACGGCCTTGGACGGCAACGCCCGTCTGCTGCTCGACTATGATGCCGACCGCCTGATGACGCCTTTCATTCGTCAGGCCGGCCTCACGACGGGCAAGTATGCCAATTGGGTGTCGCGCCATCCCTCGTTTTCGAACTGGGGTTTGAGCGACTGGAGCCTCGAAGGACACGTGGGCGGGCACTATCTCTCAGCCTTGGCCTTGGCCTACGCTGCCGAGCGGGATGACGCCCTGCGCACACAGCTGAAGCAGCGGCTGGACTACTGCATCGAGATCCTCAAGGACTGTCAGGACGCCTTTGCCACGAACACGCAAGGCCTGAAAGGATTCATCGGCGGTCAGCCCATCAATCAGGTGTGGACAGGCCTGTATGCCAACAATATGAGCGCCTTCCGTCAATATGGCGGTTGGGTGCCGTTCTATTGCGAACACAAAGTGCTGGCCGGACTGCGCGATGCCTGGGTGTATGGCGATAGCGAGACGGCACGCGAGCTGTTCCGCGGGCTCTCGGACTGGGCGGTGGCAGTAGTCTCGAAGCTCTCGGAGGCGGATATGCAGACCATGTTAGGGTGGGAGCACGGCGGCATGAACGAGACGCTGGCCGATGCCTACCGCCTCTTCGGCGATGCACGTTATCTTGCTGCTGCCAAGCGCTACAGCCACCAGCGGATGATCGACGGCATGCAAGGCTCGCCCTACAACCTCCATTTCCTCGACAACCATCATGCCAACACGCAAGTGCCTAAGTACATCGGTTTCGATCGCATCTGGCAGGAGGATCCTTCGGCTGCAACCTTCCGCACCGCGGCCGTCAACTTCTGGGACGACGTGGCTAAGCACCGCACCGTGTGCATCGGTGGCAACTCCACGTCCGAGCATTTCTTCGACGTCGCCAACGGCCAGCGCTACATCAATGATGTCGATGGCCCGGAGTCGTGCAACTCCAACAATATGCTGAAGCTGTCCGAGAACCTCTTCGACGACAGCCACGATGCGCAATACGCTGATTTCTACGAGCAGACGATGTTCAATCACATGCTCTCGACGCGCGATCCCCAGACTGGCGGCTACGTCTATTTCACTACGTTGCGCCCTCAGGGCTACCGCATCTACTCGCAGGTCAATCAAGGCATGTGGTGCTGCGTGGGCACAGGCATGGAGAACCATTCCAAATACGGCCATTTCATCTACACGCACGACGGCGCCTCGACGCTCTATGTCAACCTCTATGTCCCCAGCGAGCTCAATCATGCCACCTTCGGTCTGCGTCAGGAAACGCTCTATCCCTTCATCGACCCCTCGCAGAGCAATCTGCCGACGCCTCAGACTGCCGTGTCTGAAATGACCGTCACGCGCGCGGGTTCCTATTCTATTGCCTTACGTCATCCGGCGTGGACGGGTCCTGAGTTCGCCGTTCTCGTGAATGGCACAGCCGTTGAGACCTCGGCGTCCGTGGGCAAGGCCTCGTATGTCACCGTCAACCGCGAATGGCAGGTGGGCGACCGCATCACGGTGCAACTGCCTATGACGCTGCGCGTTGAGGAGTGTCCGGGCAATGCTGACTACATCGCCTTCAAGTTCGGTCCTATCCTGCTGGCGGCCAAAACCACGGCTTCCTCGGCTGCCGAAGCCAACGAGACGGGCTTGGAATTCGAACGGCTGCAGAACGAGTATGGCGGCGAAGGTCGTATGGATCACGCGCCGGGCAGCCGCGCTTCGATTAAGGACTTGGGCAGTGCGCCGCTGTTGATTGGCGAGCGTGCTGACGTCCTTTCGCGCATTCAGCCCAAAGACCTCAGCCAGCTTCGCTTCACTATCGATGCTGCGAGCGAGCAGTCGAAGGGCAATTGGCACGAGCTCACCCTCGAACCGTTCTATGGCATCCATCATGCGCGCTACGCCTGCTATTGGTATCAAGCCACCAAGGAGACTTACGACCAGAGCGACATGGGACGTGCTGATGCTGAGGCCGCTGCGCTGAACGCCAGGACTTTGGACTTCGTCGCTACGGGCGAGCAGCAGAGCGAGGCCGGACATCAGTACAAGTACAGCAGCGATTCCTCCACCGGCACTTACAACGGCGAGACCTATCGCGACGCACGTGCCAACGGTTTCATCCAGTATGTCCTTGCCAACCCCGAAGGCATCACCGAAGGCGTCGCTATCATGCTGCGCATGACCGTCGCCGACAAGGGACGTCAGGGATTCGTCACCATCGACGGCACCAAGATAGCCGACATCACCGTGCCCGGCTCGTTCAACGGTCAGGATGCACGCGGCTTCTACAACCTCGAGATTCCCATCCCCGAGGCATTGCTCAAGAATGCCGACGGCACGCCGAAGACCGAGGTCACCTTCCGCTTGACGGCGTCGGCAACGACTTTGATTCCAGGACTTTACTACGTCCGTCTTGTCAAAGGCTACAACGACCATAGTTATGTCTTTCATGCTCACGACTGGCTGACCGGCGACCCCGCCCGTGTCAGCCAGTCCAACATCAGCTACGACGATGAGGCCAACACCATCACCGTCCGCGCCACGGGACAGAACAACGTCGCCTTGAGCCTCGACTGGGAGCACGTGAACTACGAGGTCAACGCCTCCCAGAAGTATCTTATCGTCAAGGGCTCCAACCTCTCGCGCTCCTCCGGCACCAGCTACCTATGGTGGCTCAATGGTGTCAACCGCGGCTCGCAGGTGGCGCCGACTGTCGTCAAACGTGCCGCCGACGGCGACACGATCATCGCTTGGGATATGACCGCAAGCGGACTCGACGGCAACAATACGGGCGAGCGCTTTTCGATTTGCAGAGGCGCTACCATCTTCGGCTTGACGAGCACCACAACTCGTAGCATCATCAAACACATTGGTTTCTTCGACAGCGTAGAGGACTTCGAGCTCTTGACAACAATTGTTGCACAAAAAGGGGAAACCTTCAACAACAAGGTTTACGGTATCGACGGACGCCAGCGTAAAGAACCGCTGCGGGGTCTTAATATTGTAGGAGGCCGTAAACTGCTTATTACCGACTAATTACGTTCTTCTTTTCTCTTCGTTTTCCGCATACGGTAAAGTGTGCGGAAGGATCGGCTGTTTCACGAAATGGAAAATTTTTCGAAAATAATTGCAAAAGAAGTTTGCCAAAAGAGAAAAGTTTTGTAGCTTTGCACCGCCTTTCGGTTATCCGCAACGGCAAACGATGTTTCAGAGATAAATCACTTTACCTATATTATTGTGGAACAGACTTATACTTATGACGAAGCCTTCGCGGCTTCATTAGACTATTTTGCCGGCGACGAGCTGGCAGCTCGCGTGTGGGTCAACAAGTATGCCATGAAGGACTCTTTCGGCAACATCTACGAGAAGAGTCCGGCAGACATGCACTGGCGCATTGCCAACGAAGTGGCACGCATCGAACAGAAGTACAAGAACCCGATGACGGCGCAGGAGGTCTTTGACCTCTTGGATCACTTCCGCTACATCATCCCGGCAGGTTCACCCATGACGGGCATCGGCAACCACTACCAGGTGGCGTCGCTGTCCAACTGCTTCGTGGTGGGGCTCGACGGCGACAGCGACAGCTACGGCGCCATCATCCGTATCGACGAGGAGCAGGTGCAGCTCATGAAACGTCGCGGCGGCGTAGGCCACGACCTCTCGCACCTCCGTCCTGCCGGTTCGCCCGTCAAGAATTCAGCCCTCACCTCCACCGGTCTCGTGCCTTTCATGGAGCGCTATAGCAATAGTACGCGCGAGGTGGCACAGGACGGACGTCGCGGAGCACTCATGCTCAGCGTCAGCATCAAGCACCCCGATGCCGAGAGCTTCATCGATGCCAAGATGACCGAGGGTAAGGTCACTGGTGCCAACGTCAGCGTGAAGATCGACGACGCTTTCATGCAGGCCGCAGCCGAGGGCAAGCTTTACACCCAGCAGTTCCCCATCGACAGCGATAACCCCATTGTTGCCAAGGAGATAGATGCCAGCGCACTATGGAAGAAGATTGTGCACAACGCATGGCAGAGTGCCGAACCCGGCGTGCTGTTCTGGGACACCATCCTGCGCGAGAGCGTACCCGACTGCTATGCCGACCTCGGATTCCGCACCGTTTCGACCAATCCCTGCGGCGAGATTCCGCTTTGTCCTTACGACAGCTGCCGCCTGCTGGCCATCAACCTCTACGAGTACGTCGATCAGCCGTTCACGCGCAACGCCAGCTTCAACTTCGACAGGTTCCGCGAGCACGTCCGCAAGGCTCAGCGTATCATGGACGACATCATCGACCTCGAACTGGAGAAGATCGAGCTGATCCTCGCGAAGATTGAGTCCGACCCTCAGAGCGAGGAGGTGAAGTTTGCCGAGCGCAACCTCTGGAAGAAGATCCAGCGCAAGAGTTCCATGGGACGCCGCACGGGCGTCGGCATCACCGCCGAAGGTGATATGTTGGCCGCCATGGGGCTGCGCTACGGCACGCAGGAAGCTACCGACTTCGCCGTCGAGGTGCAGAAAAACGTTTGCCTCAGCGCCTATGCCAGCAGCGTAGAGATGGCTCGCGAGCGTGGTGCCTTCGAGATGTTCGATGCCAAGCGCGAAGAGAACAACCCCTTCATCCAGCGCATTAAGGCTGCCGATCCCAAGCTCTATGAGGATATGTGCAAGTATGGACGACGCAACGTAGCCTGCCTCACCATCGCACCCACGGGCACCACTTCGCTCATGACGCAGACCACCAGCGGCATAGAACCCGTGTTTCTGCCCGTCTATAAGCGGCGTCGCAAGGTTAACCCCAACGACCCCGAGGTGCACGTGGACTTCATCGACGAGACCGGCGACGCCTTCGAGGAGTACATCGTCTATCACCACAAGTTCCTCACCTGGATGCAGGTCTGCGGACTCGACACAGAGCGACGCTATACGCAGGAGGAGATCGACGAACTCGTGGAGCAGTCGCCTTACTACAAGGCTACCGCCAACGATGTCGATTGGCTCATGAAGGTGCGTATGCAGGGCGCTATCCAGAAATGGGTGGACCACAGCATCAGCGTCACCGTGAACCTCCCCAACAATGTCGATGAGCAACTCGTCAACGACCTCTATATGGAGGCTTGGCGCAGCGGATGCAAGGGTTGCACCATCTATCGCGACGGCTCGCGCAGCGGCGTCATGATCAGCGTCAGCAAGAAGAAGGAGAAGAAAGCCGAGGGAGAACAGGACACGCCCTCCCTCGAAACAGGCCACGAGCTGTCCGTGCCCGAGTGCCGTCCGCCCGAAGTGGTGGAGAAGCGTCCCGATGTGCTGGAGTGCGATGTCGTGCGTTTCCAGAACAACAAGGAGAAGTGGGTGGCTTTCGTCGGACTGCTCGACGGTCGCCCCTACGAGATCTTTACGGGTCTGCAGGACGACGAAGAGGGCATCGTACTGCCCAAGAGCGTCACCAAGGGACGTATTATCAAGCAGATAGCTGCCGACGGCACCAAGCGCTACGACTTCCAGTTCGAGAACAAGCGCGGCTACAAGACCACCGTCGAAGGACTCTCGGAGAAGTTCAACCCCGAGTACTGGAACTATGCCAAGCTGCTCTCCAGCGTGCTACGCTACCGTATGCCCCTCGACCACGTCATACGTCTTGTCGATCAGCTGCAGCTCAACAGCGAAAGCATCAACACCTGGAAGAACGGCGTCGAGCGTGCACTCAAGAAATACATCACCGACGGCACTGCTGCCAAGGGACAGACCTGCCCCAACTGCGGACAGGAAACGCTCGTCTATCAGGAGGGCTGCCTGATCTGCACCAACTGCGGAGCCAGCAGATGCGGGTAAGTTAAGTTGAAAGTTGAGAGTTGAAAGTTGAAAGTTCCTCGCCGAGCGAAGCGTCGCAAGCGCTGAGCGGAAAGTTCTTCGAAGCGCCGAGCGGAAAGTTCTTCGCAAGCGAAGCTAAAGATGAGTCGCAATGTTGAAAATTGATCGTTCCCAAATCCTGCTGAAGGATTTAAAGATATTTGCCTACCACGGCGTGCTCCCTCAGGAGCGCGTCGTGGGGGCGTATTATATCCTCAACATCACCCTCGATACCGACTTCTCGCAAGCCATGGACACGGACGAGCTCGATGCCACCGTCTCCTACGCCGATGTCTTCGAGGTGGTGAAGGCTGAGATGGCTGTGCCTTCCCGATTGTTGGAGCACGTGGCCGGCAGAATCACCAACGCCATATTCACCCGTTTCCCGGCCGTCACAGCCATTCATCTTGAAATCATCAAGGAGAACCCGCCCATGGGCGCCGACTGCCGTGGCGCAGGCGTCAGCGTGACCCTCCATCGCTGACAAAAATACACTTTTACACCCTTAATTACACTCAAAATACACTCTTTTTGCGACACTTAAATGCCTGTAATAGAATTAGCTACCTTTGAAAAGGTGTAAAAGTGTATAATAACTGCACTCTTTTCACGTATTTATTATCGTATCCTTTTTCGTTCCAACGTGTCTTTTCGCTATCGCCAACGCTTCTGTTTGCCAACTCTAACACGTCAATTCGCTATATTTAGCACGTTAGCTCGTTATCTTCATCACTTCTTTTCGCTAACGCCAACACGTCTGTTCGTTATAGGCTGTAGTTCTATAGGCTGCGGTCGTTCGGTCGCGACCGAACTACGAAGACGGTTGAAGGTTTTTTTCACCGAGTTCAACGGTGGTGATGAGAAAGAACAATAATAATTGCCGTTTTCTTTGGTCAAATCACGGGATTTGATTACTTTTGTGATGTCTTATGTTCAGAATGTAGTGATAATTAATAGGAACAACATGAATATAAAGAGAATCTTACTATTGACATTCGGGCTGACGGCATTGACTATCAGTTCAGTACGTGCCCAGAGCGCGCTCGACCGCATTCACATCGGTTTCAAAGGCACATGGCATGGCACGATGACGCATTATTCCAACCTCGGTGCCAACATTCCCGATCCCAAGATGCTGAACAACGGCAACTTCGGTATCTTCGCAGAGTTCGAGACCAGCGAAAGCGGCTTCTTCTCTATTCGTCCCGAACTGATGTTCCTGCAACGCGGCACGAAGATTCAGGACATTCCCTTTTCTGCCGTACAGCATGCCGACTATTTGTTGAAAGCAAAATATACGGATATCCGTGTGCCGTTGATCCTGAACTTCGGCAAGCGCACGGGTGTCCGTCCCTATATCTTCATCGCTCCCGTGCTGGGTCTTGTGCGTGGCGGTACGATCGAGATGAACGGTCTGCTGTCGCCGCAGGGCGTTCCCGTGCCGCGTAGCATTGATGTAGGCAAGAGCAATATCGCTTCAGCTTACTTCGCAGGTGATATAGGCGCCGGTGTCAAGTTCCCCATTAAGATTGGTTCCAATGCCATGCACGTGGGCATCGACCTGACCTATGAGCACGGTTTCACCGACACGTACAGTCCGAAGGAGAAGAATGGCGAGGTGTGCTGTGGATGCAGCCTCATGCCGGGCTACAATATTTCAGACGTCAGCGGAACACGTAAGTTTACGTCGTTTGAGGTGGGCGCTCATGTGTCTATACCACTTTCTATATTCAAGGGGGGAGGCAAGAAGAAGGAGGCGCGACCTATCGTGAAGCGTGAGCAAAGATCCAAACCGGTTCCCGTTGCTCCGAAGCGTAAGTCGTGCTACGACCTGGAAGAAATCCTGGAGCTCATCGACAAGGGCGAAAGCGTTAAAGGCAAGACTCTCTGCGCCATCGACCAGATCAATTTCGACACCGGCAAGAGCACTATTAAGGCTTCGTCGCGTGCCTATCTGAATAAGCTGGCGACGCTGATCATCAACACGGGTATGAAGGTGGAAGTGAAAGGCCACACCGACAGCACGGGTAGCGACGAAGTGAATATGCGTCTGTCCAAGCAGCGTGCCGAGGCCGTTTATAACTACCTCATCCAGCGCGGCGTAGTAAGTAAGAAGCTCTCGTATTCCTATTATGGCGAGACGCGGCCCATCGACAGCAACGACACCGAAGCCGGGCGACGCATGAACCGCCGTGTAGAATTCGAGTTTAAGTAAACCGTAAGTTGAATCCAAGAAAACAGAATACGATTATGAAACGCTATATCCTTTCGCTTTCCTTCCTGTGCTCGGCGCTGCTGGCGTGCCTGACCACGATGCCTTCCTGTCTTGGCGACGATGGCACGATGTTCTCTCTCGAACCGGGTAACCCTTTGAAGATGCTACCCGGTGTCTGGCGCATCAAGGACATCTTCAAAAATGCTCAGTCGCCCTTCAGCGTAGGCTCTGTCAAGTTGCCTCAAGGCGGCAATGTCCTGCAAGTGGGTGATGTGCTGTCGTTTGGCGACGGCATCAATGGCCTGCTCGGGCAGAGCGGCACCTTCTCGCTCATCAATGCCTCGGGAACGGTGAAGCTGCCTTGGGCGTTCACGCAGACGGTGGTTGAGAATGTTCCCTATACGGGCGGCATCAAGCTTGGTGGCCTTAATTTTCTCATCAGGTGCTGGACGTCGGAACGATGGATCATCTATCCTGAGGGAGATGACGATCCTTATTATATCGAGTTTGAGCACGACGATGACTACGATGGCGACAAACCGTATGTGGAGCCAGATCCCATCGACAACGGGTGCAGCAACGTTGTGAAACGCATCGTGAAGCAAGTGGAGCCTTGGCACGGAGATCAGATGTATGGTGACATCAGGACGACGGTTTATACCTTCAAGCAATCGCCTCTGACGTTCTCCATCGGTAGTACGACCTATACCTATCAGAATCCCGAGCCCAATATCTGTGCTTTGTTCCAGGACGGAAGCGGTGCGGCGCTCAAGACTTACGACCTCAGGAATCACACCGAGGCCGGTGTCTCGATGATCTTAAACGCTAAGATTGAGTCAAGCGGCAACTGGCACTACTACCAAGCCGAAATGAGCGGCTCCTATATCAAATACAGCTTCAACAGCTCTTCAAAGTACATTGACATTGAGTATTCCAATAATGGTGCTGCAGCCGGTTCGGATAACCGACTTTCAGGGCATTGGAGCTACAGCTTCGGTTCTCACCTGAACGACACCAGCATTGACCTCAACTTCCTGCTTGCCGGCCTTTGGGACCGGGATCCGGCTGTCATCCTGCCTCTTGCTATCTATGATAAATATGGTGGCAAGGAGAAATATCTGATCGACGCTGAGATCTATCGGCCGAACAGTTACGACTATGATTTGCGCCACCGCCGTAACTTCGTTGTCACGAAGAACGACTGCGGCTATCCCACGTGCATCGAGTTTGACGAATACGAGATGACAAACTTCAAAACGGGCCACTATAAGTTCACCATCGAATATTAGTCCATAAATATTTGGATGACGCAAGAAAATCTTGCTTTTTGAGGTGCTTTGTTCGGTGTTTTTGAGGTATTTTAATCTGCTTATTTGATAATTCTCACTCTGCTGATGCGACGAGGAACTGGTGACACATTCATGTGGTGCGCCGGATAAGCAAGAAGCCACATCGGGGCGACAAGATCATAACAAATAGCATTTTACACGTAAAACCCCGAAAGCTATAGAAACTTTCGGGGTTCATTCTTGTTATCTAACGACTATCTGTACATCTTTAGCGTACCACTTTCCGCACTTGGTTGCCTTGCTTGATGACAAGAATGCCGTGTGCGTTGACGTCCCACAGGTTGAACTTTTGGGTCGGTGCCGTGTAGATGAGGCGTCCGGCGGTGTCGAAGACGCGGGTGATGCCGTCGTCAGCGGGTGTGACATTGCTTGTCTTGATGTCATGGATGGCGGTGAGGACGGGAGCCGGCTTCTTCTCCGGGACGATGGTGCTCGTAGCGATGTCTCCGGTGTAGGTGAGCTCGTAACCGAGTTCGCCGCCAATGCAAAGGATAGAGTGCCAGGAGCCCTCGCGGTCGTCCTTGGTGCCGAAGCTGAGGTGGTATTTATGTCCCGGCTTCAAGCCTTTGTCGCCATCGATGTAGTAGTAGAACGCGAAGTCCTTGTAGTCATCACTGCTGCTGGCATAGCCATAGCCAGCGGGAATCGTGTCGCGGTCCTGCAAGTCGGGGGCAATCTCCCAGTCGGTGCCGTCGGTCAAGTCGCGACCGAATAATCCGAATACGCCAACGAAATCCGAGGGACACATGTTGATGAAGCCGTAGGGCAGGTCGCAGTAGAGTGTGTTATGCTCTACGCCTTCGTCATCCGTTGTCTTGTCGAAGCGGAAGGTATAGGGATTGCCTGTATAGCCGTAGATGCGCGTCTCGATGTGGTCGGTGGGTAAGGGCTCGGGGCGGATTCCGTAGATCATGTCGAAGCCATAGCTGAAGTTTTCATCATGACCATTGCCGTTCGGTCTGAGGTTGTTGATGGCATAGAAGCCATCAGCATTTCCTCGCCAACCCCAGTTGACATAGACGAGTCCGTCGTCATCCACGCCGCTGAAAATGAAGGCGTGACCTCCTTGTGTGGAGTCCGCCGCGGAATAATAGACCGGACTGCGGTGTGCCAGTTCGTCGTAGATGATTTGTGCCCAGCGGTCGTGATCGTTGAAGTAGTCGTACATGATGTATTTCACGCTCTCCTGAGGATAGCTGAAGCACGTCGTCAGGGCCATGCCGGCCATGAAGCTTTGTGTACCGCTTCCGTTGGCTGCATAATCCATATAGGTGGCATAGCCACAGTCGCGGAGCAGCTCGTCGATGTTGTCGCCGTAGCGTCCTATGCTCTTGTAGTTGTCCTTATAGGGCCAGTTGTATGTGGAGTTCACGGTGGCTGTTTTCCGCTCAGTCGTTATTTTCGTCCCTTTCTTGACTGCTACATAATACACGGCATCAAACGATGCTGAAGCGGGCCATTGGCAGTAGTTCATACATTGGGCTAACGCCGTGGCCACACAACCGGAGGGATAGTTGTTGGGCGTCTTGCGGTCGAAGGGATAGTCCTGGCTCCAGGTCGTCGTGACGAAGTTTTCGACGGGTGTGAAGGTAGCTGCGGCGCGACGCGGTGCACGGTGAGATCGGCCTTGTTCAGCTTCAGCGAGCTCGTGGCTCATCTCTGTCAGGTACCATTTCAGACCTTCTGGCATGTTGTTGACGTCGAAGCGGCTGTCGGAGTACCCTATGATGGGGTCTGTGAGGTCGCTCTTGGCCACGATGACGAAGCCTTCGCCCTCGGAAGGTGCATAGATGCTGTAGGCTTTCTCATCGACAAGTCGTTGAATGGTTAAAGGCTGTTGGCTCGAGCCGTTCAATCCCTTGACGTAAGAAGTCTGGTTGAGTTTAGCATAAGCTATGGCGCGTATCTCTGCCTCGGTGCGTTCGGCAGCGTGAAGGCCTATGGCAGCGAGGGACAGAACGATAGCGTAGAAAGCTTTTCTCATATTTCGGTTTGATTATTATCTTAGTTTGACAAAGTAAGTTGCATCGGCTCCCGAAGAAGGCCGATGCAACTTGCTAATGATGAGCCTGTTGAACAGGTGCGGAATCGTTTTACTTCGCGAAGGGAGCCGATGTGGGAGCAATCAGTGTCTTGGGTGACTGGTGCTGCACCTTCTTGGGCTGCCATTTGCTGGGTCTGCGCAGGCTGCTGTTCAGCTTGGCATTGCCCCACTGGGGAGCAAACTTCTTCACGCTTGCGCCACCCTCGGTGATCTCGAAGAATTCTTCGACCTGTCCAAATGGACCGGCTTCGACGAAGTAAGCGGGGAAGAAGTGGAAGATCTTCGTTGCGGGATCGTAGTAAGAGGTGTGTGCGGCATAGTTATTGCTATAGTTAGCACCTTCAATGATGTACATCGGTCCGTAATCCGGATGATTGTATCCGATGGCCTGCTCGAGAACGACGCACTCGTTGGTGGTGCGATTCCACGTGAAGGTGAAGTCCGTACCCATGAGCCATTCCGTAATCTTGAAGACATTGGGCTTGTCGTCGCGGACATACAACTTGTAGCCGGGCTCGGGTTCAGGATCATCGGTTTCGGAGAACATGACATAGTAGTAGGTACCTGTTGCGAATTCCGTCCAAGTGATGTTGGCCAATACCTCGTCGTTGGTAGCGAGTACCTGATCGACTTCACCCTTCTTGTTGAGGGTTACGAAGTTCATGTTGAGTACTACCTCGTTGTCGCTGAAGGAGCAGGACGAAGCGTTAATCTGACCGTAAGTGTCCATACCGCAAGACTCGAAGCCGAGAGGTTGAGCGCTGAGGTTGAGCCATTCGGATTCGAATTCACGTGGCAGCTGGATACGACCGTCCTTCACGAAGAAATAAATGTCGTAGCCTTCAGCATAGGGAGCCTCGATGACATACGGTGTGCCATAGTCGGCAAGGAAGGTGGAATCGGCCTTGTCTGTAGAGACGGTGCAGACGCCCTTGTAGAGCTTAGCTTTGCCATTTGTGCCGAGCTGTCCAGAGGTGAATTCGCCTTCGAAGACCTCTTCCCACTTGAAGTCGCCTTCCTCGCCAAGAGGATTCAGCGTAGCCACATAGATATCCTCATCGGGGTTCAGGACCACGCAGAAGAGACCGCTGCCGTTGGCGCTGTACCAACCGCTGTCGCTCTCTCTGGAAATAAGCAGAGCATTCTTCGGGAAGGTGATCTTACCGTGTTCAACCTTACCGTAGTTACCCTCGATGTAGCTGGCATTGCCGCGGGCCATGCCCAAACCTACCATACTCCAGAGGTGGAAGAAACCTTTACCCCAGTCAGTACCGGTGTTGCAATCTTCGGGGATATAGACCTGGTTGGGATTGGTGGCATCGATGAAGATGTAGTGATCTTCAGTCTCGTCCCAGTCGCCGGGCTCGTTGTAAGGATAAGTGTTGTAGGTGTTGATAAGGCGATAGTAGCCGGGGGTGTCGTCGCGCTCCTGGATGCGGGTGGGCCAGGAGATGACCGGTGCAGAATAGATTGAGGTAATGCAGTCGTCGGTGTACATCACCCAACCTTCAACCTTCTGACCGGCCTCGTTGTAGTAGAAACCTACATCATTCCATTTTACACGCGTTACAGAGAACGTAGCGGTGACATCGCTGGAGTAGTAGGATACGAATTGAGGATCTTTCACAGCATACTGAACGGTGTAGGTTGTGCCGACTTCAGCTTTGGGGAAGCTGATGGTGTATTCACCGAGCCATTCGCCCTCTTTGAACTTAGCCGAAGAGATGGTGAAGGTTTCGTTGCCACCATCGTCGGTGATGACGATGGGCACTTCGATGGCAGGCAGGTTAGTCTTGCTCATCGTGGTGATGGACTCCTCTAAGCCCTTGATAAGCTTCGTGCTATCCTCCTTGCTCAGGCCCTCCTGCTGAAGGAGTTCTTCAACGCGCTTCTCTTCAGCCTCGATAGCCTCGCTCAGCTCCGGGTTGCGACGGCCCATGTGCATCGTGTAGGTCGTACTTTCTGTGGGATCGAGTTCTACTGCCTTGTTGGTTTCAACGAACGACACAACGGCATAGTCGGAAGTGGAGTTCCAATCGCCGACCTCGATCTTCTCTTCCTTCGAGCAGGCTGCTAACAGAACTGTTGCGCAGGCTGCCATAAAGGCATATTTGAAAATATTCTTTCTCATAGTTGTGTAACTTTGAAGTTATGATAAAAAACCTAAGGGAATTAGTCGGTCACACCGTCGCGAAGTTCGGGATTCTGCTCGCTCTGCGGCTGTGTGCCACCTTCGTTGTCCACGATGCCGTGGTTGGCATCAACCTCGGTCTGCGGGAAGCGCATATTCATCCAGGGATCGTCAGCATCGATGTTGAACATGAATGCTGCGGGGCAGTTGCTCTCGCGACCGGGGATGAAACGTACGATGGGCTTGTGGAGACGGCGGGCATCAGCCACGTCGAAACCTTCCATCCAGAGTTCTACACGACGCTGGTACCAGATCTCGTCGGCCAGCGAACGTCCAGCGGCGGTGCTGCTGTAAGCGGGGTCACGATAAGTCTTGACAAAAGCCTCGAGCACGGCGCGACCTTCAGCTTCCTTACCGCTCTTGGCGAGACCTTCAGCCTTGATGAGGATCATCTCCTCAACACGCATCAGGGGCCAGTCGTTCATGTTGGTGACATCACTGCATCCGCTCTTCATACCGAACTTGACGTTGGTGTAGGGATCGTATTCAATCTTGTTACCCTCGGAATCCACGAAGTCGGCGATGTCGTCACCCTTTGCGGTCTTGCCATTCTTGGGATCTGTCCAGACCATATTGGCCCAATTGTCGTTGTGCTTAGTTCCGTCGAGCCACCAGCCCTTACGGACGTCGGTGTCGGGAATCTTGTCGTAGAGTAGCTTGTTGATGCGGGGCACGTTGCCAGTGGCAGGGCCATAACCGTTGCCGGTGAAGGCGCTGGTCCAGCTGGCGCAAGTGCGGTAGCCGTAGTCGCTGCCCTGAGCCTCGGAAATGAGAATACCCCAGATCCAGTTCGTTTCCAGGAGGCTGCAGAAAGCGGGTCTGCTGACATCAGCCATGCTGGCGGGAGCATAGCCCTTGAGGGCTTCCTCAGCATCGGCAGCAGCCTCTGCCCAATTCTCCATATAGAGGTTGGCACGGGCACGGAGACCGTAAGCTACGTTGAGGTCAACATAAATCTTGTTCATGGCCGAAGCCTTATAGGCATCAGCACTGGTGTAGTCAACGCCACGGTCATAACCTTCGAGGTAAACGATAGCGCTGTCGAGGTCAGAGAGGATCTGCTTGTACACTTCAGCCACCGTAGCACGGGGGTTGTTGGTGTAGTCGAAGTCGTCGGCGGTGCCCAGCAAGGGGATACAGGGATCGTCCTTGTGCTCGGCATAGCGGCCCTGGAAGTAGGGGGCAAGTGCCAGGTAGTCGAAGGCGCGGATGGCGAAAGCCTGACCGAGCTTGTTGCGGGTTAGCGTGTCGGTGGGATTGATCTCCAGCATGTTGCTGAGGGACTTGATCAAACCATTGGCAATACCAGCCTGACGATAAGGAATGGTGTAGCGGATGTAGGGGTTAGCGTAGTTGGGGTCGCGGTCAGAATACTCGCTGGCCGTGCTGAACCAGTTGTAACCGTTGTCTGCTGCAAAGGCGTCAGCACCCTCGAGGGAGAGAGAGATCATGCTCATGACGAAACCGAAGTCGTCGGCACGGCTGCTGTTGGGGAACACCGAGCTGGCCTCTGCCATCATGTTGTACATACCCGCGAACGAGGCATCAACACGTGAGGGAACAGCCATATTGGTCTCTGTCACCTGGTCGGTGGTCAGCGTGCCGCCCTCGTAGATCTGCTCGTCCATATCGTTGCACGCCGTCATGAAGAGAGCTGCACCGAGGGTGAGAAGGGATATCTTGTAGATTTTCATATTCTTTTCTTTTAATGATTATCGTTTTACGTTTATCATTTAGAACTTCACGGTCAGACCAGCGGTGAGGCTACGCATGGAAGCATAGGAACTGGTTGCCATACCGGCACCCGTGGTGAAGCTGCCGACACCCGTGGTGTAGCGAGGATCGAGACCCTTGCGGGCAGTGAGCAGGAAGAGGTTTTCACCGGCGAAGAAGATGCGGAGGCTACGCACCTGCAGCTTGTTCATCCACTGCTTGGGGAAGGTGTAGCCTACGGTGAGGTTGTTCAGCGTGAGATAGTTGCTGCTGGTGAGCCAACGGTCGGCAGCGCTCTGCGAGGAGGCGTCGGTGTCGCCATAGACCAGGCGAGGAATATCGCTGCCGTTGTTGTCTGCGCTCCAAGCATCGAGAAGATCCTTGTGCATAGCCTGGCCTTGAGCGCGGCCGTTCTGCATCAGGGCCTGATAAGCACCGTCAACGGTCTTACCGCCGAGTTGGAAGCTGAACTGAGCGCTGAGGTCAATGCCATAGAGGTCGAGGCTCGTGCCGAAACCGCCGATCACCTTGGGCAGCACGCTGCCGAGGTCGTACTTGTCAGCGGCGTCGATGGAGTTCACGACGATGTCCTTGCCAGTGTAAAGGGGAGTCTTTCCATCGGCTTCATAGAGGGTCTTGCCTTCGGAATCCTTCTTGACTTCCTTGGCATACCACAGAGCCTGACCGGCCTGGAACTTGTTGTTCTCAGGAACTTCGCCCTTGTAGGTGCCCTGATAGGTGCCGGCATACTTCAGCATGTAAGCCTGTGCGATGGAACCACCGACACGGATGATGCTGTTGCTGTACTTGATACCACCGGCTGCTTCGTCAGCGGGATCGAGGTGCAGGAATTCATTGTGGTTGTGAGCCAAAGCAACGTTCACGTTCCACTTGATGTCCTTCGTGCGAACGATGTCGCCGTCCAACGAGAGTTCAACACCGCGGTTGAGCAATTCGCCGATATTGGTGGGATAGGTGTTGGCGTTGATACCGGAGGAGAGGGGGAGGTCCTTGGTGTAAAGGAGGTCCTTCGTGCGGCCGGTATAGACTTCGATGGTACCGTTCAAGCGATAGTTGAAGAACGAGAAGTCAACACCGAAGTTCCACATGTGCTTCTTTTCCCAAGTCAGGTTCTCATTACCCTTGCCTGTCTGAGAGATGGTGTATTCCTTCGTCTCGTCGTTGTAAGAGGTGCTGTAGGTGTCAGCGTAAGCGTGCCAACCCATGCCGCCGTCGTTACCGTTGGCACCGAAGCTGGCCTTGAGCTTCAAGAGGTCCACCCAAGTGACATTCTTCATGAAGGCTTCCTTGTTCATCTGCCAGCCCAGACCTACACCGCCGAAAGTACCCCAGCGGTGACCAGGAGCGAAGATGGAGCTGCCGTCGCGACGGATGTTGGCATCCACGAAGTAGCGCTCAGCGTAGTCGTAAGCGACCTTACCGAGAATACCCTGACGGAAGATGTGGTCGGTGTAAGAGCTGGTGTGCTCGTTGGTGTGAGAGAGTGCGTTGTTCAGTTCGCCTACAAAGGGGTTGAACAGGTGATCCTTTTCGCCGGAGAGCTCCTGAGCGGTCTCGCGGTTGTTCTCGTAACCTACGAGGATGTTGACGTTGTGGAGACCGAACTCACGTTGCCAGTTAGCCATATACTGCTGGTTGACGTTGAACGTGCGGCTGTGGCTGGTGGAACCGATACCATCGTAACCGCCACCACCGGAACCGAAGCGGCTGTAGAGGTAGTTGGTGCGGCTGTTGATGCTGGTGGCAGCGAGCTGAGCCCAGATGTCAAGACCCTCGATGGGGGTGATGGTAGCCTGCCACTGACCGTTGAAAATGTCACCGTAGCCACGACGACGGTCGTACTCGTTGTCGCGGACTGCGTTGCCGACGATAGACGGACGAGCCTGATTGGTTTGGTTGCTATCGTAGATGGTGATGCCGTTGTCCACCTGGATCTGAGGCTTGCCGTCGGGACCCATCGTGCGGACATACAAAGGATAGATAGCACCCATGTTGTTGGTGATGTAGAACAGGTTGCCGCTGCTGGCCCAAGTGGAACCATAGACAGGCGACTGGCTGTCGCGGTGTGTGAAGCCCATGTTGGTGGTCAGCTTGAGCCATTTCTTAGCCTTGTATTCTACGTTGGTGCGAGCGGTGTAACGCTTGTAGTCGGAGTTGTTGACCGTACCGCCATCCTCGAGGAAGCCGACACCGGCATAGTAGCTCAGACGATCTGTGCCGCCGCTGACGCTGACGTTGTACTCCTGACGGAACGAGTTGTGATAAGTCTCGTTGTACCAGTCATCGGGCGTGTAGTAGTACTGGCCGTCGTAGTAACCGAGGGTGGCTTTGGGGTTCAGCTTGCCGTTGGTACCGATGAGGTTCTGACCTTCGGGAACGGTGTAAACCTGATAACCCAGACCGCCGTTATTTGAATTATAGAGATTGCTGCTAGCCCAGCGATAAGCATCCTGGTCGGTCGCGCCGAGGTTCTTGCGCCAGTTGTAGAGGCTGGCGAACTGAGTCTCGTAGTACTGTCCGGGGTCGGTGATGACGTCGTAGTTAGGCACGAGACGTGAGTTGGAACCCCACTTAGCGTCGAAGGTGACCTCAGCATCCTGGCGGCCCTTGGCCTTCTTCGTGGTGATGATGATGGCACCGTTGGCAGCGCGTGAGCCATAGAGGGCGGTAGCGCTGGCGTCCTTCAGGACGGACATGCTCTCGATATCGTTGGGGTTGATGGTGACCACGCCGGCTGCCATGGGCACACCGTCGAGCACGTACAGCGGGGTCGTGCTGGCTTCCATCGAACCGAAGCCACGAATGCGGATCGTGGGTGCGCTGCCAGGACCGGCGCTGACGCCTGTGGCCTGGACACCAGCCACCTTACCGATCAGGGCATTGGTAGCCGTGGAGCTGACGTGACTTGTGATGTCCTCGCTCTTCACTTCAACAGCCGAACCTGTGAATGTGGAACGCTTGGTCGTACCGTAAGCGACAACCATGACGTCGTCCAGCAAATGTTCATCAGTGTCGAGGGCGATGCGCATGCCGTTGCGTGCCTTGACGACACGGGGGAGCATACCGATGTGAGAAATCTCCAAGCGGGAGTCGTTCGCTGGAACCGTGATGACAAAGTCACCGTTCATGTCTGTCGTGGTTCCCGTCTTGGTGCCAAGTACCTTGATTGAGGCACCGGGCAGAGGTTCGCCATCATCTGCAGAGATGATGGTACCCTTCACTTGAACCTGAGCCACTGCTGCTCCTACCATGAAGAACAGAGAGGCCAGAAACATTGAAAGTCTTTTTTCCATAAATACTCTCTTTGAATTAAACATAGAACTTGTTATCTCTAATTTTTTTGCTTTTTCTTGTATCCTGTCAACCTTAAATCTACATATAAATTGTTGCCGCCTTATATATATAATAAGGTGTAATTGCAGGCTCCTGGGCACAGGATTCCCACAAAACGGCGCAAAGTTAACGCTTTTTTTGTTAACGACAATAAAAATCTCAAAAAAAGAAGCATTTTGGCTCTTCTTTTTAACAATTTGCTTCTTTTTGATGCTTAAAAAGTGGAAATAATTAAGCAAAAGGGAAGCGAAACGATGTAAAATGCGTCCTGCGGTCATGGCTTAAGGCAATGTTTCGGGTTTAACTGATGTTAACAGATTGTTCTCGCATCATTGCACAATAAACGACGATGTGTGTACGTTAATAAAATAGAATAACGCAACTAAACGCGTCTGCCTATGGAGAAACCCTTACTCATTCCCGTGCAGCTGACGAAGATTGTCACTGCCGAACAACTTGCCGCAACCATCAGGACCGCTTCCCGCGGCAATAGGTGTATAGGTCCCAAAGCTTCCACGATTCATCAAATCCGCGCTTTCGCACGGACGTTCAGACCACTATGATAGAACTGAGAACACAGGGGGCAGGTCAGCATAGCCTGATTTCCCCGAGCCTGTTGGCCGCTAACTTTGCCAACCTGCAGTTGGAAATGGAGTGGTTCAACCGTTCGGAAGCCGATTGGTTGCACTTGGATGTGATGGACGGCGTGTTCGTGCCGAACATCTCTTTCGGCTTCCCCGTGTTGGAACACGTGGCCCGTCTGACGCAGAAACCGCTGGACGTGCATCTGATGATCGTGCAGCCCGAAAAGTTCGTGTCGCAGGTCCGTGACCTCGGTGCCGCCATCATGAACGTTCACCAGGAGGCTTGCGTGCATCTCCATCGCACCATCCAGCAGATTCATGAGGCCGGAATGCGCGCTGCCGTGACGCTGAATCCCTCGACGCCCGTTTCGACGCTCGAGGAGATCATCTGCGACGTGGATGTAGTCATGCTGATGACCGTGAATCCGGGCTTCGGCGCTCAGAAGTTCATCGAACACAGTCTGGACAAGGTTCGCCGTCTGCGTGAACTGATTACCCGCACCGGTTCCCAGGCGCTCATCGAAGTCGATGGCGGCGTCAACCGTACGACGGCACCGCGACTGGCAGCTGCCGGCGTTGACGTTTATGTGGCAGGCAGTGCGCTCTACGGCAAGCCGGACCCCGTGGCCGAAGTGCATGCGTTGAAGCAGCTATGCCTTATCCGGTAGTCTTGATCGCCCTGTCGCTGATGGCTGGCATCGCGACGGCTGACGTCCTTTTCTATCAGAGATTTATTGTCCCCGCGTGGTTAGAATGGGCTGCGTGGGGCTTTTGTATCCTGTTGCTGCTGTTGTCTCTGCTTTTGTGGCGTCGTCGTGATCGTTCCGGCTTCCGTAGCTGGCTGTTCCCCGGTGTCGTCATGTTGTTCTTCGCTTCGGTGGGTTTCATGCGTTATGCCGTTTACGCCTCAGAGGTTCATGAGGCATGGAATGCGATGGAGCGGCCACCCGTAAATCGCGGCAATCCCGATGAGTTCGACTATGTGCGGTGGCGCTGGATTCAAGGCGAGGAAGACACCACCTTCTGGATGGCTTCTGCCAAAAGGGAAGCGTTGGCTTTTCGTGAAAGGGTGGAAACGCACATGGTGAGGCTTGGCATGGAGGACGAAACATGGGCTATCATGGCGGCGATGACCTTAGGCGACCGTTCGCATTTGGACCGCGAAACCCGTGACGTTTATGCTGCGGCTGGTGCGAGCCATCTGTTGGCGCTGTCGGGGTTGCATCTGGGCATTATGGTTGGTTTGCTGTTGGCATGGCTCAATGGTTGGCTGTTGATGTCACGATGGCGTAAACCGTTGGGCGTGAGCATTATTGTGTTTATCTGGCTGTATGCCTTCGTTGCCGGCTTTCCGACATCGTTGGTTCGTGCCGCCTTGATGACTTCCTTCTTTGTCTTAGCCAGTTTGCTGCGCCATGGCAGTGCGCCTATACATTATCTCGTGCTCACCATCGTGGTGATGCTGTTGTGTCGTCCCGTGTTCCTGTTCGATGCCGGAGCGCAGTTGTCGTGCCTGGCCGTAGCCGGCATCTTGGTTGTCTATCGTCCTTTGTACATGAAGGCTTTCGAGCGTTGGCGCTTTCAGATCTTCTGGTTGGAGCGCTATCACCTTCTCTGGCCCGCCAAGATCGTTGCCGTATCGTTGTGCGCTCAGTTGCTGACGTGGCCGTTGGTGGCCTATTATTTCCATCAGTTGCCGACTTACGGTGTCGTGATGAGCATCGTGCTGATTCCGCTGACGACACTCATCCTGTATCTGTTTTTCGGCATCCTGCTGCTGTCCTGTGTGTGGATGGGCGGTGCCGTTTTCCTGACGGAAGGGCTGTCGTGGCTTGTCGGTGCGCAGTTGTGGCTGATGTCGCAGGTGGCGCAATGGCCCGGGGCGCTCATTCATGATTTTTGGAGCCGAAAGGCAGAGCCGCAAGTGGTGGTGTATCACAATCGCCGTTGTCCGGCCTTGCATCTCATTGCCTCGCCGGAACAGAGCTGGTTGCTGATGCCCGAACCCGAACAGGCGGATTCAGGGTTGGCGTTTATCGCCAAGAGCTTTTGGCAGAGAAGGTTGACACGCAGACCCGAGGTGTTGGAAGGTCGGTCGGCCGTGGCCGTGAAGGGGTTCAAGGCGGTGATGATAGACGGCAGCGGTGAAGCCGCAGGCAGCAGCGGGGAAAGGGTCGGCGTGAATGTGTTGTGGATCACGAAGGGTTTTGAGGGGGCGCTATTAGGGGAGTTGGCAACGAGATATGCCCCTAGTCTGCTGGTGCTCGATGCCTGCCTTAAGCCTTGGCAACGAAAAGGTTTACGGGAAGATGCGGAAAGGGTAGGGTGGAGCACCTACGACGTGGCGGAGGAAGGGGCCTTGCGTTTTAAGCTCGGCGCTGAAGGTCCATCGCAGCTTTAGAACAGGAGAATGCCGACGAGTGCACAGAAGAGGAGCACACGTATGGGATTGATCTTATAGACTTGACAGGCGACAATGGTCAGCACGAAAATGGCAATGCTGATCCAGAACTGCCACGGCGATTCGGAGGGCGTGGAGAAATTCTCGGGTGTCATCAGTAGCAGGCAGGCTGCGGCCAACAGTCCGACGACGGCAGGGCGTAAGCCGGAGAAGACGTGCTCAACGATGGGGTGATGCTTGTACTTCATCAAGAACTTAGCGATGAGCAGCATGAGAATGAACGAGGGCAGGACAACGGCGAAGGTGGCTGTAGCCGAACCGAGAACGCCCATCCAATGTGCACCGCCTGCATTGACGACCGCGGTATATCCAACGTAGGTAGCGGAGTTGATGCCAATCGGACCCGGTGTCATTTGTGACACAGCGACGATATCAGTAAACTCGCCCATCGTCATCCAATGGTGATTGGTCACGACCTCGCCCTGGATCATGGAAATCATTGCATAACCGCCTCCGAAGCCGAAGAGGCCGATGAGGAAGAAGGTGTAGAAGAGCTGGAAGTAGAGCATAGTTATGGGGCGGACTCGGGGGGAGAGTCAACTATATATTTTCCGTAAAGCCAACCTCCCAATCCTGCGGCGGCAATGACCCAGATGGGTGAGACGCCGAACATCCAGATGAGGAAGGCACCGAGGACGGGAATCCAGACGTTGGTCCAGCCGATCTGAGCCGTCTTAGCCATCTTGAATGTGGGAGCGGCGATGAGGGCGACGACGCAGGGACGTATGCCGCGGAAAGCACGCGCTACCCACGGGTTGTCCTGGAACTGACGGAAGAAGAGGGCGATGGCGAGGATGATCATGAACGATGGCAGGATGCATCCCAACGTGGACATCAGCGCTCCGCCCACGCCGTGCAGCTTGTAGCCGATGAAGATGGCGATGTTCACAGCGAAGATGCCGGGACAGGACTGCGCCACAGCCATCAGGTCGAGCAGCTCCTCACGCGTAATCCATTGCTTCTCATCGACGATCTTCGCCTCGATGAGCGGAATCATCGCGTAGCCACCGCCGATGGTGAAGAGGCCGATGCGGAAGAAGGTCTTAAATAATGCGAGCACGATTTAGTTGATAATGTATAATTGATAATGTATAATTGATAATGTATAATTGATAATGTATAATGTATAATTGATAATGTATAATGGACAATGGCGTATTCGTTTTCATTGTACAGCTGCTTCGGCATGCGTCGGCAGCGCGGAGCAATGGCTTATCATGCAGTGTGAGCTTCGCACCAGATGCGGGCGTTGACGAAGGCTTCGATCCAGGGCGTCACTTCGTCCTTGCTGCGGCTTGCGGGATAGTAGGCGCACTGCCAGGGGAAGATGGCTCGCTCCAAGTGAGGCATCATCGCGAGATGGCGACCGTCGGCTGAGCAGAGGCCGGCGACGGCGTAGTCGGAGCCGTTGGGGTTGGCGGGATAGGCGTCGTAGCTGTATTTGGCCACTACGTTGTATGCGCTTTCGGGCTGAGGCAGATGGAATTTGCCCTCGCCATGAGCGACCCAGATGCCGAGTTTGCTGCCGGAGAGCGACTTGAAGAGCACGCTGTTGTTCTCGGGGATGGTCAATCCGAGGAAGGCCGACTCAAATTTGTGGCTGGTGTTGTGGAGCATAGTGGCCCCCCTTACGGCCCCCGCGGGGGCCAGCCCTAATAGGTTCAGCTCTACCATCAGCTGGCAACCGTTGCAGATGCCGAGCGAGAGCGTGTCGGGACGGGCATAGAAGCGGTCGAGGGCAGCTTTGGCCTTCGGGTTGAAGAGGAAGGCGCCAGCCCAGCCCTTGGCAGAGCCAAGCACGTCGCTGTTGGAGAAACCGCCGCAGAAGACGATCATCTGTACGTCGTCCAACGTCTCGCGACCCGTGATGAGGTCGGTCATCATGACGTCCTTGACTTCGAAGCCGGCGAGGTAGAGGCAATAGGCCATCTCGCGTTCGCCGTTCGTACCTTTCTCGCGGATGATGGCGGCTTTCACCTTGCCTTTGGCACCTTTCTTCCAGCGGTCGGGGTCGAGGTGGTACTGGCTGAGTTTGCCGGTGAAGCGGGTGTTGAACTTCCACTGCAGCGGCTGCTGCTTGTAGTTGGCGAAGCGCTCGTCGGCACAGCCATTCATGCTCTGCTTCTGGTCGAGACGATGCGATGGCTGATACCAAATATCGCGCAGGGCATCGATGTCGAGCGACTCTTCGAACACGGTTTGCTTCGAGCCGTCGGCCTCAGTGGCTGTGCGGCGCAGGCGGATGGAGCGGTCTCGAGAGGGTACACCTATATATATATAGCCCACGCCGGCCTCGTCCATCAGTTTCTTGAATTCATCTTCGTGCTTGGCGCTGACCTGCACGACGACGCCAGGGTTCTCGGCGAAGAGCATCTTGATGATGTCATCAGTGGCGAAATTGTTGAGGTTGATTTTCATGCCGCCGCGAGTGTTGGCGAAGCACATCTCGAGGAGCGTCGTGATGAGACCTCCGGCACTGATATCATGACCGGCCAGGAGCAGACCTTTCTGCACACATTCCTGCACGGCGTTGAACGCGTCGCGGAAATACTCGGGATTGGTGCAGGTCGGCACGTCGGATCCAACCTTTCCGTGAGCCTGAGCGTAGGCGCTGCCCCCAAGTCGCAGCTCGTCGAACGAGAAATCGATGTGGTAGAGCGCGCTCTTCTGTTCATCGGCCAGCACTGGGCTGACGACTTTGCGCACATCGCTGACTTCGCCGCCGGAGCTGACGATGACAGTGCCCGGCGCGATGACCTTGGTGCCATCGGGGTATTTCTGCGTCATGGAGAGGCTGTCCTTTCCTGTCGGCACATTGATTTCGAGGGCGCAGCAGAAGTCGGAGAGTGCTTCTACGGCCTGATAGAGGCGTGCATCCTCGCCTTTCTGTGAGCGGCACGGCCACATCCAATTGGCGCTGAGGCTGACGCTGTCGAGTCCTTCGGTGAGTGGAGCCCAAACGATATTTGTCAGGCTCTCGGCCACGGAGAGCACGGAGCCGGCGGCAGGATCGGCAAGACCTGCCTGCGGAGCGTGTCCGAGGGCGGTGGCTATGCCTTTGCGGCCGCGGTAGTCGATGGCTACGACGCCGCAGTCGGAGAGCGGCAGCTGCAGCTCGCCCTGGCATTGCTGGCGGGCTATCTTACCTGTGACCGAGCGGTCAACTTTATTGGTCAGCCAGTCCTTGCAGGCCACGGCCTCTAAACTGAAGATTTTGGAAACAAGATCAGCAATGAAGGCTGGCTGTGCCTGCTCATCTTTCATCTCTAATCTTTCATCTTTCATCTCTGTCGTCACGTCCTCGTAGCGTCGTTCCACTGTTTCGTCCACCATCACCGTCTTGGGCGAATGGCCGAACATCTGTGCGACGTCGAGGTCAAAGGGTCGTACGCCGTCGCCCTGCTCGAAGGCGAAGTGAGCGTCGCCTGTCGTTTCGCCGACGACGTAGAGCGGGGCACGCTCGCGCTCGGCAATCTTGCGAACGTGTTCGAGATGCTCTTCCTGAATGAGCAGTCCCATGCGCTCCTGGCTCTCGTTGGCAATGATTTCCTTCGACGAGAGCGTCGGGTCGCCGATCGGCAGCTTCGTCATGTCAATGAGTCCGCCGCACTCCTCGACGAGTTCGCTGAGGCAGTTGACGTGACCAGCCGAGCCGTGGTCGTGAATCGACACGACGGGGTTGACGTCCTCTTCGCAGAGCGAGCGTACGAGGTTGTAGGCACGCTTCTGCATCTCGGGGTTGGCGCGCTGCACGGCGTTGAGCTCTATGCCGCTGCTGTAGCGGCCTGTATCGACCGAGCTTACGGATCCACCTCCGAGTCCGATGCGGTAGTTGTCGCCGCCCACGACGACGATTTTGTTGCCCTTCTCGGGTGTGCCTTTGAGGCAGTCGCGCTTCGTGCCGTAGCCCACGCCTCCGGCGAGCATGATCACTTTGTCGTAGCCGTACTGCTCGCCGTTCTCTTGGTGCTCGAAGGTGAGCACCGAGCCCGTGATGAGCGGCTGTCCGAACTTGTTGCCGAAGTCGCTGGCGCCGTTGGAAGCCTTGATGAGGATCTGCTCAGGCGTCTGATAGAGCCATTTGCGCGGTGCGTCGCTGTCGGGATAGGAGGTCATATAGACGGCCGTTCCGGCAATGGGCCACGAGCCTGTGCCGCCGCCCATGCGGTCGCGAATCTCTCCGCCGGTGCCGGTCGAGGCGCCGTTGAAGGGCTCCACAGTCGTAGGAAAGTTGTGCGTCTCGGCTTTGATGCTGATGACGCTCTCGATGTCCTTGATGACGAAGTAATCGCTGGTGGCGTGTTCGGCGGGCGCGAACTGTTCCACGACGGGTCCTTCGGCGAAGGCTACATTATCTTTGTATGCCGATATGATCTTGTGTGGATTTTCCTGCGTCGTGCGCTTGATCATCTGGAAGAGGCTGCTGGGCTTCTCCTCGCCGTCGATGACGAAGGTGCCTCCGAAGATCTTGTGGCGGCAGTGCTCGCTGTTGATCTGTGCGAAGCCGAACACTTCGCTGTCGGTGAGCTGTCGGCCGAGCTGTCGTTCCACGTCGTGCAGGTAGTCAATCTCCTCGGGCGATAGTGCGAGCCCTTCCTGTTCGTTGTAGGCTTCGAGGTCGTCGATCTGCTGAATGGGCGCGGGTTGTATGTTTACGGTGAAGATGTCTTGGTTGAGGCCTTTGTAGATGCGCTGGAGCATGGGGTCGTGCTCGGCTTCGGCGCTCTGGACGGGGAAATATTCCTCGATGCGCCTGATGCCTTGGATGGCCATGTTCTGTGTGATTTCTACGGCGTTGGTGCTCCACGGCGTGATCATCTCGCGTCGCGGTCCTATGAACGTTCCTTCAAGTGCTGAGGCTTCGATGGGCGTCGCTTCGCCATAGAGCCAGGCCAATTTATCGATTTCTTCTTGCGTGAGCTGGTGGTCTGCCTGTGTAGCGATAACGCTTTGCGGCGTGCGGAAAAAGAAGATAGTCATGATGGTAAAGTGTGATAATGATTATTTGCGGTGCAAAGATAGTTTAAGTTATGCAAAAAGCAAAGAAAAAGGCCTGCAAATTCTTGCAAGCCATTCTCTTTTTCCTTTCATGCTTTCATAAAGGGGCGTTAAAACTCAATTTCGTCCAATTGAATCTCGTTGCGGGGCTCTTCGGGTCGCTGATCTACCGGTCCCTGCTGCTCGTAAATGAAGCGCATCGCATCAGCCAGAGCGCCGGTGAACTTCTCGAAGTCCTCGGGATAGACGAAGAGCTTGTGCTTCTCGTAGGAGAACTGGGGCATCTCCGGATCGCCGCTGACGATTCTCTTGCTCTCGGTGAGGGCCAGGTACAGGTCGCCGCGGCTGCTCTGTTTCACATCAACATAATAAAGTCTCTTTCCGGCCTTGATGGCTCGTGAGAAAAGGATGTCCTTTTCCTTGCTGTCATAACGTGTTTCTTTCATCGATAATATGATTTTTCATCAATTCAGGGTTCAAAATTAGTCATATTTCGTCAAACTGCCCAAAAAAACATGAAAAACTTGTCAAAGAAGGTTGTGTTTTTAACGAAAATGAGTACTTTTGCACACGAAAAGGAACATAAACCCGCAGTTTATCTCATTTCAAATGATCAATAGAGCGCTTATTCGCATTAAAGTCGTCCAACAGACTTATGCTTATTACCAGAATGGCAGCAACAAACTGGACTTGGCCGAAAAAGAGTTGTCCTTCAGCCTTTCCAAATCCTATGACCTTTACCTTTACATGCTGGAGTTGATGGTTGAGCTCAACCGCATGGCTGAGCGTGCCTACATCACCGCCACGAACCGCCACAACCGTTTGCGCGACGGCGCAGCGCCCAGCGCGCGCTTTGTCAACAACCGGTTCATCGCACAACTCGAGAAGAATCGTCAGCTCAGGGACTTCGCCGAGAACCAGAAGAAGACGTGGGTCGATGAGGAGGACTACGTGCGACGCCTGTACAACAGAATCGTAGAGTCTGAGACCTACAAGGAATGGATGGCATCAACGAAGGAGCCTACCTACGACGAGGAAAAGACGCTGTGGCGCCACCTCTACCGCAGGGTGATTATGGAGGACGAGGAGCTGGACCACCTGCTGGAGGAGAAGAGCCTCTTCTGGAACGGCGACCGCTTCATCGTGGATTCCTTCGTGCTCAAGACCCTGAAACTCTTTACGCCCAAGTCAGGTGCCGACCAGCCGCTGCTGCCCGAATACAACGACGAGGAGGACCCCGAGTTCGCACGCCGCCTGCTCAGGGCTTCGCTGCTCGGTGCCGACCACTACCGCACGATCATCGCGCAGTCGCTTCACAACTGGGAGATCGAGCGCGTGGCGCTGATGGATCTCATCATCATGCAGACGGCCTTGGCCGAGATGCTCACCTTCCCGCAGATCCCCGTTACGGTGACCATCAACGAATACGTCGATATCGCCAAGTTCTACTCTACGCCTCGCAGCGGCTCCTATATCAATGGGATGCTCGACGCCATAGCCCGCAGGCTCATCGACGAGGGCAAGCTCAAGAAGACCATGGACGCCAGGCCCGCAGCTGAGGCGCCCGACGAAACAGACAACGAATAACCCCTATATAATATAATAAGGTATATGAAAGCACTTACCATCCTCTTACAAGCACAAGGCGACGGCGGGCTGGGCATGATCCTGATGCTCGTGGCCATGTTCGCCATCATGTATTTCTTCATGATCCGTCCTCAGCAGAAGAAGCAGAAGGAGATCCAGAAGTTCCGCAACAGCATTGAGCGCGGCCAGGAAGTGATCACGGCCGGTGGCATCTATGGTGTCGTACGGGACATCGATGAGGTGAAGAACGTCCTTATCGTCGAGGTCGCCAGCGGCGTGCGCATTCGCGTTGACCGCAACTCTGTCTTCGCTTCGGCCGAGAACACCGGCAACTACGCGAAATAGCCGTTCATGGACCGTTTCCAATTCCATCGGTTCACGGAAGCAGTCAAGGCTTCCCTGTTGGGAAAACACAGCAGGGAGGTTCTTGTGTTCCTGTTCTTCGTCATCGTCTCGGCGGGTTTCTGGCTCATGCAGACGCTCAACGAGTCCTACGAAGTAGAACTTGAGTTCCCGTTGCAGTTGGAAAAGGTCAGCGAGGGCACGGTCATCACGTCAGACCTGCCCGAGGCTGTCCACGTGACGTTGCGCGACAAGGGTACCACGCTCCTGCGCTATGTCCTTCGTCGTCAGCCTACGTTGAGGATCGATTTCTCGGCCCACGACAGGGGCGCCAGCTTCGGTTGCGTCGGCGTGCCTCATTCAGAGGTTCAGAAACAGCTGGCGCATGTGCTCGAGTCGTCGTCGCGCATCGTCAGCTTGCGCCCCGACACCTTGGAGTACTACTACAGCCGCGGCTTGAAAAAGCGCGTGCCCACGGCGTTTCGCGGCAATCTGGAGACCGACCCTCAGCACTATCTGAGGACGGTGCGCTGCGAGCCCGACTCCGTGACGGTGTGGGGCGAGGAGAGCTTCCTGGATTCCCTGACCGAGGTGCCCACGGTGGTGACCAACCTCAATGATCTCAAGGCGAACATCAGCCGTAAGGTCGCGCTCGTCCCCAAGCGCGGCGTCAAATACGACCCTCAGGAGGTCGTGCTGACGGCTGAGGTGGACGAATACACGACGAAGACAGTGCAGGTGCCGGTCATAGGCACTAATTTCCCGGGTGGCCTGACGCTGCGCACCTTCCCTGCCACGGCAGCGGTTACCTTCCGTGTCGGCGTCAAGGATCTCAAGAAGTACGAGGCCGACAACTTTGTCCTCACGGCGACTTACGAGGAGCTCATGGCGCTGCAGGACTCGGCGTTGCAGCTCCGGCTGCGCTCCGTGCCTGAAGGTGTGGCACTCATCAGCATTCAGCCCGAATACGTCCAGTATCTCATCGAACAGACGGAAGACGAATGACGATAGGCATCACTGGAGGCATAGGCAGCGGCAAATCCTACGTGTCGCAGTGGCTCGCGAGCCGTTTTCGCATCCCCGTGTACGATTGCGACCGCGAGGCGAAGCGGCTGATGCTGAAGCCTGCGATGCGGCGTGCCTTGACGCAGCTCGTTGGTGCTGAGGCCTATCAGCCCGACGGCCAGCTCAACAAGCCTTTCCTTGCCGCGTACCTCTTCGCGTCGCCCGACCATGCGGCGGCTGTCAATGCCATCGTGCATCCCGCCGTCAAACGCGATTTCATCCGTTGGGCTCAGCGCCATCGCGGTTTGGTCGCCGTCGAGAGCGCGATTCTCGTCGAGGCGGGCTTCACGGAAGTCGTCGATAAGGTCATCGTCGTCGAGGCTCCGTTGCCGCTGCGCCTGCAGCGTGTCATGGAGCGCGACGGAGCCACGGAGCAGCAGGTGAGGGCGCGCATCGCACGTCAGATCACCGACGACGAACGGCGCCGCTGTGCCGACCTCGTCATCGTGAACGACGGCTCTGACTTCGCCCCCCAGCTCACGGCCTTCATCGAACACCTCACTTCATAGAACCCATTCTCCATTATACATTATCAATTATCAATTATCAATTATCAATTATACATTATCAATTATCAATTATCCATTATCAATTATACATTATCAATTGTACATTAACAAACAATGCTTGAAACTATTTTAGCCATCGCTGGCAAACCCGGCTTATATAAGCTGGTATCACGAGGCAACCGCAGCCTCGTCGTCGAGAGTATCGACGAAAAACACCACCGTATGCCTGCCTTTTCCACCGACCGCGTGATTTCGCTGGCCGACATCGCCATGTACACTGACGACGAGGAAGTGCCTCTGGCCGACGTGCTTACAGCCCTCAAGACGAAGGAGAACGGCGCCGTCAGCAGCCTCGACTACAAAAAGGCCTCGCGCGAACAGCTCTTTGAATACTTCGCCGAAGTGCTGCCCGCCTTCGACCGCGACCGTGTACATCCCTCCGACGTCAAGAAACTCATTCAATGGTACAATATCCTTATCCAGAACGGCCTCGATGACTTCTCGAAGCTCGCGCCCACAGAAGGTGACAACATCGACGATCGAAAGGAGGCGGAGTAAGACTATACGACTTATTGGACTGAAGAGACTTTTTCTAAAGACAACGAATTATACGAATTATACGAATTTTTTCTTGTCCTATAGCCCTGTCTTCGCGCAGCCATGCAGCAAGCATAAATTCGTTTAATTCGTATAATTCGTTGTTTACAAAAAAAGAAAGTGCTATTTTGTTGTAGCCTAAAAAGGTGCACATGATTTTGTCTATTCAATCATGTGCACCTTTGTTGTCTGAAGTCCTTGATAGAATGAAATCAGTTCATTTTATAAGAGCCCGTTCATCCTCATCCATTTCTTTCCAGGAGGAGTATATGTGTAGATGAGGAACACAAGGCATGGAAGCCCAACAAATATTGCAGCAAGATACATACCCATATTACTTGTCCTTTCTTTTGCGTTGCTGGCTTATTCCTCTTCCATCTGTGCGATGAGGCGGTAGCCCTTGCCGTGGACATTATTGATCTCGATGTCGGGATCATCCTTGAGGTGCTTGCGCAACTTGGTGATATAGACGTCCATGGAGCGTGCGTTGAAGTAGTTGTCGTCGATCCAGATGGTCTTCAGGGCGAGTTCGCGCTGCAGCACTTCGTTGGCGTGAGCGCAGAGCAGGATGAGGAGCTCGCTCTCCTTCGTGGTGAGCTTCTTCTGCTGATCGCCGATGCTGAGGATTTGGCGCTTCGTGTCGAAGGTGAATTTACCGATGTGATAGACCGATACGTTCTTCTGCTGCTTGCCGTGGACGCGGCGCAGGATGGCTTCCATGCGCAGCACGAGTTCCTCCATGGAGAAAGGCTTCGTGATGTAGTCGTCGGCTCCGATCTTGAAGCCCTCGAAGATGTCTTCCTTCAAGTTCTTGGCCGTGAGGAAGATGATGGGCACTTCCTGATTCACCTGACGGATCTCCTGCGCCAGCGTGAAGCCGTCCATCTTGGGCATCATCACGTCGAGGACACACATGTCATAGTCGTACTTGAGGAAGTTCTTGTAGCCGAGTTCGCCGTCGGGGCACAGGTCGGCGTCGTAGCCCTTGGCCTGCAGGTATTCGCGGAGGAGCATGCCGAGGCTCTCGTCGTCCTCGCAAAGCAAAATTTTCAGTTTGGATTCTTCTTGTGACATAGTTGTAAGGAGTTTAAGAGAGGCCCCTCCCAACCTCCCCCGAGGGGGAAGAGACCTGCTGAGGTTATTGGTTAAATGATTACTATTTCTATCTTTACCCCTCCCCTCGGGGGAGGATGGGAGGGCGTTTTTAATCGATCAGCGGTAGGGTGATGATGAATTTCGTGCCGCGCCCGAACTCGCTCTCGGCTTTGATGGTGCCGTGCATGAGATCGACCATGCCTTTGACGTAGGCCAGTCCGAGGCCGAAGCCCTTGACGTCGTGCTGGTTACCGGTATGAACGCGATAGAAGCGGTCGAAGATGTGCCGCAGGTCCTCGTGGCGGATGCCGATGCCGTTGTCTTCGACGGTGACGACGAGGTTGGAGCCCTGCGTGCGCGTCGCCACTTTCAGCTGGAGCGGCTCGTCGTCGCGACGATACTTGACGGCGTTGTCCATCAGGTTGAACACGACGTTGGTGAAGTGCATCTCATCGACGTAGATGGCGGCGTCCTCGGCGTCGAGCGCGGCGGTGAGCGTACCGCCGTTCTGGCGCACTTTCAGCTGGAAGGTGTTCACGACGTCATCGATGACCACGTTGGCGTCGATCTCGCGTTCGTTGAAGCGTATATTACCTTTCTCGTAGAGCGACATTTGCAGGACTTTCTCCACCTGATAGCGCAGGCGCTTCGTCTCGTTGACGATGACTCCGGAGAGGTTGTCGATCATCGTCTCGCTCTTCGTGATGCTCTTGTCGCCCAGCATCTGTGCGGCAAGGGAGATGCTGGAGATGGGCGTCTTGAACTCGTGCGTCATGTTGTTGATGAAGTCGTTCTTCATCTCGGTGTCGCGCTTCTGGCGCACGATGAGCCACACCGTGAAGCAAAAGGTGATGAACAGCACGATGGTGAACACGAGCACGGGGATCATCTTGCTGGCCACGCCGAGGATATAACTGTCCATCTGGGGGAAATGCACCCTGAGCAGGCCCATCTTCTGCGACGGATCGTTGCGGAACAGCGTCTGTGTGTAGCTGTGGTTCTCGCCCGTCTCGGAGTAGTCGGCGCAGCGATACACCTCCTGGCCGTTGGCGTCGAGCACCATGAAATGGTAGTTCAGCGTGATGCCTCCCGCGGCGAGCTCGTTGCCCAGGTTGCGGTCGAGCAGACGGAAGTCGATGCGGTCGCGGAAATCCTTCTCGCTGGCGTTGTACAGGATCGTGTAGATGACTTCGTCGAGCACGCCCTTCTGGTAGAGGTAGGCGTTACGTACAAATTCCTGGAAGCGCTGGTTGGCGGCGTCGATGGTCGTGGAGGGGTTCAGCGTGAGCGCCTTGGGCATCTTCGACGGCTGCTTGATCTGCGTCTTGATCTGGAAGGGCGTAGCTTTCCAGGTCGTGTCGCCCAGCGTCAGCGTCTCCTCCAGCCGCGCCGTCTGTATCTCTTCGGGGAGGTTGTCGGCGTTGTAGTCCATCTTGGCCGCCACCGTCTCGAGGTAGCGGAACGTCTCGTTGCGCTCCAGGTCGCGGCTCGTGCGGTCCAGCGCTCGCAGCACCGTCTCGTCGAACTGCTCCTTGCGCATCTTCACCATCGACGCAATGATCCTTCCTTGCAGCAGCAGAAGGCCGAAGAAGGAAATGCCGATGATCAGGCTGATGGCGAAGATGGTTGAACGCTTCATTAGAGATTAGAGATTAGAGATTAGAGATTAGAGTTTAGAGTTTAGAGTTTAGAGTTGAAAGAGGATTGATGATATTTTTATTTTCACTTTTCACTCTTTCACTTTTCACTCTTTCATTGGTTTCTGTGTGCAAAGATAGGCGTTCGCACGCTAACGGCCAAGAATTGAAGGGTGGATAAATTCAGATTTTTAACAATGTTAACTAAATCTTGGGCATCAATACATCAAATATGCATCGTCGATAAGTCTTATGAGGCTAATTTTTTGCCATATCAGAAGAAAACGTTATCTTTGTGCTGCAAATCAGAATCACCCCCATCCACACTAACGATGAGACATCTCCTACTTACCCTCGTCCTGCTGTCGGCGGCTTGTATGCCCGCAGCCGCACAGCAAACTCCAGGGACACCGCCGCTGGTGCTCTTCCAGACCTACGACAGCTACCGTGTCCCCTATCGCATTCCCGCCATCGTGACGACGCACCGCGGCGACCTCATCGCTGTTGCCGACCGCCGCTACTGCCATCTCGACATCGGTTTCGGCAAGATAGACCTCGTCGCACGGACGAGCAAGGACAACGGCCTCACCTGGTCCGAGGACACCGTCATCCAGCGCGGTTCAGGCATCGAGGGCTCCAACGACTGCGGCTACGGCGACATCGCCATGGTGGCCGATCGCACCAGCGACCGCATACTTTGCATGTCCGTCACCGGCAACGTCATTTATATTAAAGGAACGCGCGAGAACCCCAACCGCGTCGCGCGATGGTACAGCCCCGATGGCGGCAAGTCGTGGACGGCCGCCGACGACGTGACCGACGCCTTCTACGCCATACTGCCCAACACGCGCACCATGTTCATCGGCTCAGGACGCATCATGCAGAGCCGTATCGTGAAGAAGGACAAGTACTTCCGTCTCTACTGCTCCGTGCTCACACGCACACAGATGGGCGACAAGGACGTGGCGTGCAACTACGTCCTCTTCAGTGACGACTTCGGCGACACCTGGGCCGTCCTCGGCGGCACCACCTTGGACGGCTACGACAGCCCCTGTCTCGACGGCGACGAGCCCAAGACCGAGGAACTGCCCAACGGCGACGTCGTGCTCTCGTCGCGCAAGTGGTACGGCCGCTTTTTCAACATCTTCCATTTCAGCAACCTACGCCGCAATCAGGAAGTCGGGCGCTGGGGCACCTGCGTCGCCAGCCACGACGTGCCCGGCGGCATCAAAGTAGGCGCCAACTCCTGCAACGGCGAGATCATGCTCGTCGATGCGCTCGAGGCCGCCACGGGACGACCCGCCAAGCTCATGCTCCAGTCCCTGCCCTGCGGCGAAGGACGCTGCGACGTCGGCTTCTGGTACAAGGAGATCGTGCCCGCAGGCCTCTACTCACCCCTCGCCTTCGCCCACAACTGGACACGCGGGCTGCAGGTCTCGCGCACCACATCGGCCTACTCCACCATGACCCTGCAGCACGACGGACGCGTCGGCTTCTTCTGGGAAGAGAAGCAGAACGACAACGGCTACGACATGGCCTATCAACCCCTCACCATCGCCGAGATAACGGGCGGCAGGTACAGAGGAATCGACAAACGTTAAAACCCTATTCTCATAACATTTAAAAACTATTCAAAAACAATGAAAAAGAATCTTTTATGGATGTTCGCCGCCATCCTCTTCTGCGGCGCAATGACCACCTCGTGCAGCAAGGATGAAGACAAGAACGAACCCAAACCCACGACAAGCGCCAACACCTACGAGGTGACGCTGGCCGCTCTGCTGCCGCGCTGCTCCGCATCCTACTTGCAGCTCAAGTTAGACTACACCGATGCCGACGGCAAGAGCACCAGCGTCGTTATCAAGGAAGGCGACCAGAGCGAAGCCATCAGTGACGTAGCCAAGGACCGCTACACCAGCCTCACCAGCACCTATCGCGTCAGTCCCGAGTACATCCAGCTCCTCGACGACCTCATCGTGCGCAACTTCACCTTCAAAGTGCCTGCCGGCAAGTCCTTCGAGTACAAGGGAACCATCGTCAAGCGTACTGACTTCACAGCTCCCGAGGGCGGCGTCACGCTTGTTCAACCCTGCGTCATCTCATCAGCCAAGCGCATCAGCGGCAACGATGCCGACAACTCGCAGCTCGCCACCAACGGCAGCCTGAGCATCCTCGCAAGCTTCAACGTCAAAGCAGATCGCTTTGCCACAATCGTTGACCACTGGAACGGACGCGACGCTGGTTCCGGCAACGTCACCATGAAATAAACCGTCACATCCCGTTCTACCCGTCTTAACGACCAGTCCTTACGGCCTTAACGAACGTTCCTTAAGCCCTTAACGAACGTTCGTTAAGGCCGTAGCTTTTAGTCGTAAAACGCGAAGCGAGCAGCCGCTGCGGCGCTAACGAACAAATGATGAGGGAGTGCCACTGCGTGGCAGAAATCGCACAAATCTATCCAAATCTTACAAATCATTTCTTCTTCTTAAACAACGCGCTCGACCTTGGTCGCTTCACACTTGAAGAATTTCACGAATTTTACGAATTTACGCCATTGGACAGGGGGATGGTCGCTACGCTCCGCTCGGCGCTTGCGACGCTTGACCCTTCAAGAATGTTATAAAAAAATTGAATAAGAAAATTATCAAAGGCTTCGCCCTGCGTCTGTTCTTATAATTTTTTGGATTAATTTTCTGATAATTTTGAGGCCGATAGGCCGACCCCAAACAGCATGGTTGAGCTGTTGCATAGGACATGAAAAATTCGTTTAATTCTTGAAGTGTCAAGCGTCTCTTCGAGCCGAGCGCGTATAATTCTTCAAGTGTGAAGCGACCAAGGTCGAGCGCGTTGTCTTAAAAAAATGTTTTCGTCTTCGTTGCATGAATTGTGCATTGTGCATTGTGAATTGTTTTTGCTTTCGTCCTTCCCAGCGCGCCTTTCGTCATCCGTAGGGCCTATTTCGTCAAAACGTGCGGGTATGTTGATGGCCGTTATGAATATTTTTTGTAACTTTGTGGCGCAATATAATAAGATGATCATCAAAAACTAATCACACTATGAAAAGAATTGCATCATTTCTGCTCGCTATTCTCGCGTTCGCCACTTGGGCGAGAGCCGATGGCGAGACGGCCTATGCGCTGTGGTGCGCCGACAACACCACGCTCTATTTCGCCTATCGCGCCGAGACGCTCGAGCCAGTGACACAGGTGGTGTCACTGGCTACACAAAGCTTCATGCTGCAAGGCAGTAATACCATTCCCGTCAATCCCGGCGCAGAAGGTAATCAGGAAGGTGCCGAGGTCAAAGGTGGCCCCTACGATTCTGGATGGGATGAAATCTGGTAATACGTTTCGTCCGCGGAAACGATACTCTCGTCACGCTCAGATACCACTTTATGGATATGTGCGCAAATGAGGATGTACGTTTCAGGAACTTTTTGTAACTTTGCGCTGTGTAAAATCTATAATCATTATATTCAGAAGATCGCTCATGAAAACAAGACATTTACTTATGACAATTTTCCTGCTGCTTTTCCCGTTATGGGTTATGGCGCAGAACTGGGAGAGCGGCACCAGCAAGACCGGTTCCGTCTCGAAGAATGTGAACGACGTGTGGTTCACCATCACCGTACCCGAGGACGGACAGGTGGACCTCACGGCAGAACCGTTGTCGAACGTCGATCTCAAGAACATCACCCTCTATGCCACTGTGGATGGTGAAAACGTGTCGAGAGCCTTTGAGTGGATCGACGGCGAGGACAAAACTCTCACCTGTCCGAACCTCAAGCCCGGCACCTACAAGGTGAAGGTCAATGCCTATCCACACAACGACAAGCTCAGCGGCACCTTCCGCCTCCATTACACCTTCACAGCTCCCTTCTACAAGACCGACCCCACGCCCAATATCACGTGGGACGACTGCCCGCTGTTGGAGGACGGCGTGACGATGGACGGTCACATGGGCTATGCCTACGCACCGTCGGATGTAGACGATGTCGATTGGTTCAAGTTCGAAGTGCCCAAGGACGGCAAGCTCACCTTCGAGATTTGGAGTTCAAAGACACTCACCATCGGCATGGCAACGCTCAATGCGCTGAACGCCGACGGCGACGCTGTGCAGAACCGCAACAGCCAATGGCTCGACTATCCCGACTCCACCCTCATCTTCGAGATTCCCGATGTGTCGGCAGGCACCTACTATCTCTACCTGCCCCGACGCTATGGCTACGGCATCTACCACCTCACCCCGCGCTTCACACCGACGGTGGTGGATAGTGAACCCGAGCTCAACGACACGTGGCAGACAGCCACATTGCTCAACGACGGGGAGCGGCAGGATGCACACTTGGGCCACTACTACAATGGAAACATCTATAAAGATGATGTTGACTGGTTCAAGATTGTGGTGCCAGAGGATGGCAAGCTCACCTTCGAGACGCGCAGCTGCAGCACGCTTACTTTAGCTATGGCTACGCTGAATACACTGAAAACTGATGGATCCGATGTGGTGAACCGCAACAGCAAATGGCTCGACCATCCCGATTCCACGATGGTGTTCGAGATACCCGACGTGTCCGCTGGCACCTACTACTTCCGTATGCCGCGCCGCTATGGCTATGGCCACTACTACCTGACCTACTACTTTACCAGCCATGCCGCAGAGGCCGACCCCGAACCCAACGGCTCTTGGGACACGGCAACACCGCTTCGGTCGGGACCGGCTGTGACAGGTCAGTTGGGTTACGACTACAACAACACCAAGGACGAGCAAGACTGGTACGTGCTTCATGTGCCGGAGGAGGGCAGCATCAACCTCACCATCGTATCCGAGAGTACGCTGACCATCAGTATGGCCACTATCAATTCGCTCTTACCCGACGGCAGCGGCGTAAGCAATCGCGCCAGCAAATGGCTCGACAACCCCGGCGACACACTCACCTTCACCCTCAACAACTGCGCGCCCGGTAACTACTATCTCTGCCTGCCGCTTCGCTATGGCTACGGCACCTACTACCTCCGCTACAACTTCACCCCGTGCAGCAAGCAGAACGATGACGAATCAAACGACACATGGGAAACAGCAACAGAATTCCCACGAGGCACCGTCAAGGAAGCACGCTTAGGCTACGACTACAACAATTCCAACGACACGCAGGACTGGTTCAAGCTCAACGTGCCCGAGGAGGGAGCCATTGTGCTCACTATCTGCAGCGAGGAGACGCTCACCATCGCCATGGCCACCATCAACACGCTCAAATCCGATGGCAGCGGCGTAAGCAATCGCGCCAGCAAGTGGCTCGACAACCCCGGCGACACACTCACCTTCACCCTCAACAACTGCGCCGCAGGCGACTACTATCTCTACATGCCACTGCGTTACGGCTACGGTGGCTACAAGATGAGATACGACTTCGTGCCGTGCGCCATCGCCAACGACGAGCCTGGCAACGACACCTGGGACGCAGCCACTCCGATGAAGGCCGGCACAACCACCGAGGCACGTCTGGGCTACGACTACAACAGTTCGCAGGATGTCGCAGACTGGTTCAAGCTCGACGTACCCGAGGAGGGGGCCATCAACCTCACCATCGTATCCGAGAAGACACTCACCATCGCCATGGCCACGATTAATACACTCAAGTCCGACGGCAGCGGCGTAAGCAATCGCACCAGCAAGTGGCTCGACAATCCCGGCGACACACTCACCTTCAACCTGAACAACTGCGCACCCGGCACCTACTACCTCTACATGCCACTGCGATACAACTACGGAGGCTACACCGTCAAGTACGACTTCATACCATGCGCCATTGCCAACGACATCGACGGCAACGACACCTACGCCACGTCCATGCCCATCGAGAATGGAGCCACCACACTCGCACGCTTAGGCTACGACTACAACAACTCTATGGACAATCAGGACTGGTTCAAGTTCACCATGCCCGCCGACGGCAGCGCCAGCTTCACCATCTGCTCCGAGAAGACGCTCACACTCGGCTCTGCCAACATCTACGCCCTCAATGCCGATGGCACAGGTGTGGCTAATCGCACCAGCATGTGGCTCGACAAACCCGGCGACACACTCATCTTCAAGAAAGACGACCTCGCAGCAGGTACCTATTATCTCTACATGCCGCTGCGTTATAACTACGGAGGCTACACCGTCAAGAGCAACTTCACCAAGAATCCTTTCTATCAGGAGCGACTCGACAACACCACTTTCGCCAAACGCACCAGCCTCGAAGCAGGCGTAGGCGTGTCAGGTACCATGGGCTACGGCTATCGTGGCGGCGACGAAGCCACCGCTGCCTGGTTCGACCTCGGACTCATGCACGGACGCCAGATCGACATCGAAGTGGAAGTCGAAAGCAGCCACACGCTATCCATCGGCGTAGCCACATTATATAAGTACAAAGGCGACAACGAGGACGGCTCACCCATACTCGAACAAGTCAAAGCCGAGCGCTTGGAGCGCAGCTCTGGCACCATCTCCTACGTGGACAACAGCACCGAGGAGAGCCACTACGTCTTCTACCTGCCACGCTATAGCGGCTATGGCGGCTATCTCGTCACCCTCGCAAAGCCCCTGCAGGAAGGAACCATGGACATGGCTGGCACCAACGTCAACGTCATGACCGAGGGTCGCAACACCGTGCGCAAAGGCGTAGCGTGCGAGAACCCCATCACCCTCACCAACACCTCGCCCGTCAAGACAGGCAAGTTCCTCGTCACCGTGGCCGCCACCGATAACATCAACATCATTGGCTTCCGTATGCCCGGAAAGAACGGATTGGAGTACGTGCCTATCGAAGAAGCCACCGTACTCGACGGAGCCACCTGTGAGCACACTGTCGTCTTCGTCGTGCCCAGTCTCGACCCATGGGAGAGCTACACCTTCACCATGATCAGCGAGGGTAAAGGCGACATCGCCTACGCGCCGTCCTATCAGGAATTCCACAACGGCCCCAAGAAGATCACCGTCAACAGCAACACCTTCACCATCGTTGCCGTCATGGGCAACGTCGAAGGAGCCGACAAGCACACCTTCGTCAACGACTACCTCGTACACCGCCTCGGCGATCTCTATGACTTCACTGGCGAACAGCGACTCAAGATGTCACAGCTCCTCGACCAGCTCCAGAGCGAGAAAGAACAGACAGGCATAGCCACATACAGCGTCTTCTCCCTCCTCAAACGCGCCTCCGAGCTCTGCGGCATGAACCTCGTTGATGCCACCTGTCCCATCGCCACCTTGCTGCGCCAGCGTATCTGGTGGTGGGTCTATCAGGATGAACCGTACGACACCGACGACACCATAGACATCATCGACGGCAAGGCCGCCATCACGGATGTCGTCGCCTCATGGGATCCCAATGAGATGTGCGGCCCTGCCGGCGTCGGCGAACAGCATTATATTGGTCAGACACAGAGCCTGAGCTACCGTATTCTTTTTGAGAACAAGGCCGAGGCAGGTGATGCCGCCTACCGTGTGCGCATCAGCGATGAGCTCGACCCCAACATTTTCGATGTCTCCTCCGTACGCTTTGGCGAGACCAGCCACGATGGCGTGGGATACAATTGGAAGTTGACGCGCGAGGGCAACAAGCTGTCGTGGGATATCCAGGGCATCGAATTGCCGCCCAACGTGAACGCTCCCGAGGGCGAAGGCTTCGTGAGCTTCTCAGTCAACCTCAAGCCCGGACTGGCCGACGGCACGGAAATCAAGAACAAGGCGACGATTATCTTCGACAAGAACTACCCCATCGAGACCAACGAGTTCGTCAACACGCTCGACCTCACCCCGCCTACCACCACGATGTCCCTGGTTGAGTACAGCGCCGAGTCGCAGACCGCTAAGATCAACTGCCAGTCCATCGACCAAGCCTCGGGCATCGCTTCCTACCTGCTCTTCGCTTCGAAGAACGGCGACGACTACACCTACGTTGGGCAGTACTATTCCAGCGCCATCGAATATCCTGTCGATACCGAAGCCAACTACAGCTTCTACGTCTTGACTATCGATGCCGTGGGCAACACCGAAAGCATCGTGCCACAACCCATCGATGTCGCCACAGCCATCAACGCCCCGCGTAACGATGCCGGAATCACATCCGGCTCCACAAAGGTCTTCACCGTCGATGGCCGCTATCTCGGCGACTCACTCACGGGACTGCAGCGAGGCATCTATATCATTCGCACTGCCGACGATATCCGCAACGCCAAGAAAATCATCGTCAAATAGACATTAACATTGAAATAGCTATACGGCAATGAATCCATTAAAAATATTTCTCACCCTGACGCTCCTCTGCCTCTTCACGGGCGTCCGTGCCGACGAAATGACCGCCACGTCACTGACGCTCGAAGCGGTGGAGGCGGGAACGATCAACATCGTGAATGGTTCGCCGATTTCGCCGATCGGGCAGACCATTCAGTACATCAAGAACGGCGGCGGCGTGACCACCACCAACACCTATCCCGTCAGCATCGCCGTGGCAGCGGGCGACGTGGTGCAATTCTTTGGCAACAACCCCTCCTACTACGGCGTCAGCATCACCAGCACTAACGACGTGTATGTCTATGGCAATGTGATGAGCCTGATCGACGCTACCAATTACGCCACAGCCAGGACGCTGACCGGCGACAGTAACTTCTCCGGCCTCTTCTGCGCCGGATGGAACGGGAACGACGGCAATTCCCCGATTCCGCACTTTATGGACGGCTATCCCACCATCAACACCACCATCAGGAACCACCCGACGAAGGACATCGTGCTGCCCGCCATCCAGCTCACCCCGTTCTGCTACGACAGGATGTTTGCCGGCTGCACGGGACTGACACGGGCACCGAAGCTGCCCGCCACCAACCTGCGGCTGGCCGACGGCACTTACACCGATGGTGTCTATGCCATGATGTTCATCTGCTGTACGGGTCTGACCGAGGCTCCCGAGCTGCCTGCCACCGTCTGTGGACACAACAATTATCTGGGTATGTTCGCGGGTTGCACGGGCTTGACTGCGGCACCTGCGCTGCCTGCCATGGAGATGACGAGTGACTTGTATGCTTTCATGTTTGCCGACTGCACGAACTTGGTGACGCCGCCTGTGCTGCCCGCCACGAAGATGTACAGTATGTGCTACAATCACATGTTTGCCGGATGCACCAGCCTTACGACGGCGCCCGACCTGAACTCATGGTCGTTAGTGAGCGACTGCTACTGGGGTATGTTTGAGGACTGCACCAGCCTCACCAGCGTGAAGTGTCTGGCGCGTGAGTTCCCCATCGGCAACACCGCTACGCTCGAATGGATGAAGGGTGTTCCTGCCACGGGTACCTTCTACAAGGCTACGGGCATGGATGATTGGCCTACGGGCGAAGACGGCATTCCTGCTGGGTGGACGGTGGCCGACGGCGGCATCTCAGACAGCGATATGGGTTATGCCCCGATGACCTTCGAGGCACTGAACGACGGCACGCAGGTAAGCATCACAAACCCCGGCGGTTATACCATAGAATATAAGGTGAACGACGGCGCGTGGACGGAGAGCAACGCCAATCCTATTGCCATCAGCCTCAACGCCGGTGACAAGGCGCGTTTCCGCGGCAGCAACGCGAAGTACTGCGACGAGGGCATGAACGCCACGCAGTTCTCCTGCGACAAGGACTGCTATGTCTATGGCAACGTGATGAGCCTCGTCACGCCGCAGCCCGAGGACTATGCCGCCACCACCACACTCACCGGCAGCTACAACTTCAGCAACCTGTTCGTGGCCGGCGATTGGGGGGAGAACACCACCATCAAGAACCATCCCGACCTCGACATCGTGCTGCCCGCCACCACGCTCACCGACTACTGCTACAACAGCATGTTCTACGGCTGCCGGGGGCTGACACGCACGTCGGCACTGCCTGCCACCACACTGGCCGCCTATTGCTACAACGATATGTTCAGCGGCTGCACGGGGCTGAAGGAAAAGCCCACATTGCCGGCCACCACGCTGACCGAGGGCTGCTACACCTTTATGTTCGAAGGCTGCACAGGCATCACTGACATCTACGGCAGCCTGCCCGCCACCACGCTGGCCGATATGTGCTACGACGGGATGTTCATGAACTGCACCGGCCTCACGAACGTATATGAAAACCTGCTGCCCGCCACCACGCTGGCCAACGGCTGCTACAGCGAGATGTTCATGGGCTGCACCGGCCTCGCCACCGCGCCCCTGCTGCCCGCCACCACACTGACGGAGGGCTGCTATAATATGATGTTCAACGGCTGTTCGAGTCTCAACAGCGTGAAGTGTATGGCCACTGACGTCTCGGCTGACTACTGCATGTTCGAGTGGATGGATGGCGTGGCGGCTACCGGCACTTTCATCAAAGCCTCCTTGGCCAACATGACCACAGGCATTAGCGGCATCCCCGAGGGCTGGACGGTGAATAGCGGTACGATGTTCGATGGCGACATTTACGCTACGCCGCTGTGCTTCGAAGCCATCGACGACTGCACCATCGTCATCGATGGCGGCAGCAAGACTTTGAAGCTCGCTACGATGTATGTCAACCCGTGGATGACATCTTTAAACTGGGGGGCTGAACAGAGCACGAACAAATCGACGCTTAACCTGTCGGCCGGACAGAAGTATGTTTTCAAGGGTACTAACAGTAGCTTGGAAGGCGTCAGCATCACCAGCACGGGCGACTTCTATGTCTATGGCAACGTGATGAGCGTGATTAACGGCGACGACTATATGACCCTGTCGGAACTGCCGAGCGACAACACCTTCCGACGGCTCTTCAAGGACAATGCCCACGTCAAGAGCCACCCCGAGAAGCCCATCGTACTCGCGGCTTCGACGCTGACCGACGGCTGCTACTACGAGATGTTCAGCGGCTGCGCCGCCATCGACAACATCATCTGTCTGGCCACGGACATCGAGGCCACCGACGCCACCACCAACTGGCTCAGCGGCGTGGCGGCCACTGGCACTTTCGTCAAACAGACAGCGGCCACTGCGTGGGCCATCGACAGCCCTCACGGCATCCCGACGGGCTGGACGACAAAAGACCTCCAGTTCACCCCGACGGGCTTCGACGCCCAGGGCAGTTACCTGATTATGGAACCTTTGGCCGACGGCACTACTGTCACCATTGCCAACCCACAGCGGCTCCGCATTTACTACACTACCACGGGCAACGGCTATTCATCGACCAACGCCAATCCGCTTGTCATCAGCAGTCTGGCTGCTGGAACAAAGCTGAGGCTCATGGGCAATAACGCTGCCTACTCCGACGGCACGGAAGCCAACAGTACCATCATATCGTGCGATAAAGAATGTTATGTCTATGGCAACGTGATGAGCCTTGTCAACAGGACTGACTACGCTACGCTGACCACACTGACAGCAAATAACACTTTCGCTTATCTGTTCAAGGGCAACGACAAGATCAAGAGCAAGCCTAACAAGCAACTGCTGCTACCTGCCACGACGTTGACAGCCGGTTGCTATCAACAGATGTTCAAGGGCTGTGCGGGCTTGAATGCCGTGAAGTGTTTGGCTACTGATATCTCGGCAGAAAACTGCACGACAGACTGGCTGGACGGCGTGGCTGCCACGGGAACATTTGAAAAGGCTCCCGAAATGACTTCTTGGACGAGAGGCCCAAGCGGTATTCCCGAGGGCTGGGTGGTCGATGGCGAAGCTTCGCAGTGGATGGTGACGATGCCTTCGTCGGGCGTGGCCACGTTCAGCGTTAGCGAGAATGTCACTATCCCGGCAGGATTGACGGCCTACTACTGCACCACCTACGACAGCGCTTCCGGTGTCATCAACATCGTGGCGCTCACGGGTTCGGTGATTCCGGCTAACACGGGTGTCCTGCTACGCGGTACGGCTGGAGAACAATACACGCTCGGCGCTAACACCTCCGCAGCTCCGGCTATCACAGACAACGTCCTCGTGGCCGTGACAACGGCCACGCACATTGAGCCTACTGACGGCGACAAGACGAACTTCATGCTCAAAAGTGGCCAGTTCATCAAGATTGCCGCTTCGGATGCCACGTCTAAGATGGCGGCCAACAAGGCTTATCTGCAGATTCCCACCGCTGCGCTGTCTTCCAGTGCCAAGGCCATCACCATCGACTGGGACGGCACGGTAGACGGCATCGAAAGACCCACCCCTGAACCCCTCTCGTTAAAGAGGAATGAGGCCTCCGTTTGGTATGATCTCGGTGGACGAAAAATCACCCCTCGCCCCCACGGGGAGAGCCGGAGAGGGGCTTATATCAACAACGGTAAAAAGGTTTTAGTACATTGATACGCAAGGAATATATCAGGCCAGTGACACAAGTGGTGTCGCTGGCCATACAGAGCTTAGTGCTTCAAGGTAGCCCTACGACAATTCCCGTCGATCCAGGCACAGAAGGCAATCAGGAAGACGCCGAAATCAAAGGCGGCTCCTTCGACTTCGAATGGGATTAGCCTTCGGGCGGCGCACGGCGGCTACGGCAGTAGGTTGAGAAGACAATCGATGCTGCTCTTCGACAGCTCGAGCTGAACGATGGTGCCCTCCGGCGAGCGCAGGATGCAGACGCGGCGGTGGGTGTTGAGCTTCATGATGCGCTGCACGTTGACGATGGTGCTGCGGTCGGTGCGCACGAAGACGGCGGGGTCGAGACGGCGGGAGAGGACAGCCAGACTCTCGAAGATGTCTTCGGTGTCGTAGAAGGTGATGAGGCGCGCGTAGTTGCCGTCGGCCTGGAAATAGGCGATGTCGTCGGGGTGGACGATCGTCTTGCCGTTGGCGGTGCGGAAGCTCAGGCGCTGCTCGTCGGCGGTGGCGGGCTGCCGCTGCTGCTCGTGATGGATGATCTTGGCGATGGCCAGCGCCAGCTCGTTCTTGTCGATAGGTTTCAGGAGATAGTCCACGGCGTCCAGCTTGATGGCGCTCATCAGGTAGCGGCGGTCGGCATAGGCCGTCGTGAAGATGACGTGGGGTAGGGTGATGGTCTGACGCAGTTCTTCGAGCAGGGCGATGGAATCGCGCCCGTGCAATTGTATGTCGAGGAAGAGCACGTCGGGGCGGTGGTGCAGGATGCTTTGCAGGGCGCTGTCGTAGCTCTCGCAGTCGGCTATGACTTCGATATCCTGCTTATGTTCTTCGAGCTTCTGCAACAGGGCGAGGCGCGGCAGACGCTCATCTTCAACAACTATGGCGGTTAGGGGCATGGGGGAATGGATAATGGACAATGTATAATGGATAATGTATAATGGGCTCAACTCGTCAACTCGTCAACTCGTCAACTTGTCAACTCGTCAACTTGTCAACTCGTCAACTCGTCACACCGCGTAGCGGAAGTCGAGGGGTACTTGCATGGTGAAACGCGTGCCGAGGGGCTGGCCATCGGGGGAGCGGAGGTCGGCAATGGATTGAATGATATGATGGCGGTTGCGCTGGTTGTAGAGCGCCACCTGATCCATGAGAATGCGCAGGCCCTGCTTGGTTGAGTGTCGGCTCAGCTGGGCTGCCGCCTCGCGGCCGATTCCGTTGTCCTCAACCTCTATCACCACGTCTTGATCCTGACGTCGGACGCGGATGTCGATGTGCCCGCCTTCGGGCTTGGTCGCTATGCCGTGCTTGACAGCGTTTTGGGCGTAGGTGTAGATGACCATCGTGGGGAGCTGCACATCGACGGGCAGGTCGCCCAGCAGATCGATGTCATACGTGAGACGCTCGCCGTAGCGCAACTGCTCGAGCTGCAGGTAGATACGTGCATATTCGATTTCCTCGCTCACGCTGCGCGACGGGCGGTCGATGTCTGTAAGCGTGAGATTGGTGAAATCGCTGTAGAGCTTCAGGTAGTGCGTGGCGTCTTCGGTGGAGCCGTTCATGAGGAAATACTCGATCCCGGCGAGCACGTTGGAGTGGAAATGCGGGATGGCTTTCAGGCGTATAGCGCTGATCTGCAACTCCTTCTGACGGCGGTCGCGCTCGAGGCGATGCAGGCGGCGACGGATGAACAGGTAAACGACGAGTGCGACGAGACAGACGGCAGCGAGCGCCATGAGCGCGATGACCCACCAGCGCTGCCACCAGGGCACGGGCGGCGCCACGAAGGTGTTCTCGCGGCTGTCGGCCAGCAGCGCCGAAGGCTTGAAGCTCATCATCTCCTCGAGGCCCGCCATCCAAACGGTGCCGTCGGCGCTCTCGGCCATCAGCGCCTGCTGGGGCTCGATCATTGTGAAACCGCTGAGATGGTCGAAGGTGGATATATCCTTCAGTTGCCGGTCGTCGCCGATGCGCGCTACGAACAGCTTGTCGATAGTCGCTACGACGAGGCAGCCGTCGCGAGTGGCAAACAGCGACCGTACTTCGTGGCTGCTGAGTCCCTCCATGGGCAGGTGCGAGAACTGGCCGTCGTGAATGAGATACAGGGAATCGGCTGCAGCAAGGAAAATATCTCCCTTGGCGTCGGCGGTCATCGTGGTGACGAAGAACTGCGGCTTGTCGTCGATGCGCGTCGTAGTGTATTGGCCGTCAGATGCCTTGGCGATGCAGTGGACGCCAAGACTGCTGCCGACGTAAACGCGTCCGCTGCCGTCGGCAGCTGCGCACCACGGCTGGCGTATGTAGGTGCTGAGTGTATCTATGCTGCCCGACGCGGGGTCGAAGGCCAGTACCATCTGAAAGGTGCCGAGGAGCACGCGCCGGCCGTCGGAGGTGACGAAGCGATAACGCTCGTTGGGGAGGGGGAGCCAGGTGATGCTGCCGCAGCTGTCGATGCGCGCCATGTCAGTGCGGCTGACCAGATAGACACTGCCATCGACCGCGCCGCTGCTGGGCACGAAGAAGTTGTCGGGCTGGTCGCTGAGGACGCGGCCGTCGAACAGCAGCTTGCCGTTGAGCGAGCCGCAGACAAGATGATCGCCGGCCGTGACGCCAATGGCCCGGACGAGATCGTTGGCATCGCTCAGACGATGGTTGACGAAACGGCGGTGGTAGTAGCAGTACAAGCCCTGATAGGTGGCGACCCACAGGCGATCCCAGCGGTCGATGAGCACGTCTCGGATGAGGTTCAAGCCGCTGGCGAGCAGCGTGAATGATTGCCCGTCGAAGGCATAGACGTTATGGCCGTCGGCCATGACGAAAGAACCGTCGTGGGTGGGACGAACGGCAACGCCGTAGTCGGGAGCCAATGTCGAAGGCATCGGAGCCAAGGGGTGCAACCGATTGTCGTCGAGGACGTAAAGCGAGTCCTCGGCGAAGACAAGGAGCTGCTCCTCTACGGCGCACAGCGAGAAGATGTCGGCCTTGGCCGTCAGCCGCTCGGAAGGCTGTGCCTGCGGCTGGAGGCCACAGCGGTAGAGCCCCTGAGAAGTGGGGATATAGAGCTGGTCGTCGAAGATGCTGAGCTTGCGGTCGGGCATCATCAGGTTCATGGCGCTGTCGGCGGTGATGGTCTCGAATCCTGACGGCAGGACGCGGCAGAGTCGTCGGTTCTCCTCGCGCTCGTCCTCGAGCAGCACGATGTCGGCGGGTAAGTCCATGGCATTGAAGTTGTTGAGCAGCCATTTGCCGTCGGCATCAATGGGGCGCACTTGCACGTCGTCGCCGTCCACGAGCCATTGACGGCGGAAACCTAAAGCGCGCACCTGACCGTCAACATCTGCAAAATCGACGATGTTCTCGCGCCGCCCGCGGAGCAGGGGAGTGATCGAGCGCCCGTCATAGCGCACGAAGCCCGAGAGCGTACCTATATATATATACCCGCGCGCGTCCTGCCAGAGGCGTTCGGTCTGCATCTGCGGCAAGCCGTCGTGCGTCGTGAAGCGCCGATAGTCCAGCGTGCTGACGAAAGCATCGTTGGCTTGGGCATGGATGAGGACGCTGGCTGAAGTGGCGACTATCGCCAAAAGGAGTAAAAGCAGTCTCTTCATCGAAGGTTCAGAAAGGATGGAAGCACAATGTCAAGAATGATAAACGCAAAGGAGAATGAAGTGTTCGACGGAGGTCAAACAGTTCATTCTCCTACGCGTTGCACGGCAAGGCGTCGTTGGCTTAGGCGTCCTCGTACTTGGGCTTCTTGTAGTTCACGTAGATGTGAACACCGATGCCTGCGACGATGATCAGTGCGGCAAGGAATTGAATCCAATTGTAATCAACACCGCCGAGGAAATAACTGAGGATGAGGATGACGGCGCCAACAATGGCCGTGATAATACCGGAATAAAGTTTCATAGTGCTTATAGTTTTTTATTGGATTTTAATCGCCTTTGGTGCCAAAACATTCTATTGGCAGCACAAAATAACGCAAAATTCTTGAATCGCCGAAACATTTTTGCATAAAAGTGCTATTTGAGGCTCTTTTTTATAAAAAGTGAAAGAAAAACACCCCTAAAGCATTGTCATTTCAGAAAAAAGCACTACCTTTGCCGAGCATTTTCGCAAAAATAACCATTTTTAATCACTTAAGCTATTATGAATCAGTACGAAACCGTTTTCATTTTAACTCCCGTTTTGTCTGACGATCAGATGAAGGAAGCGGTCGAAAAGTTCAAGAAGATTCTCACCGACGGCGGTGCAGAGCTCCTGAACGAAGAACTGTGGGGCTTGAAGAAGCTGGCTTATCCCATCGACAAGAAGTCCACGGGCTTCTATGTCCTGGTCGAGTTCAAGGCCGACCCCACGCTTATCAGTAAACTCGAGGTCAACTATCGTCGCGACGAGAGAGTTCTCCGCTACCTCACGATCAAGAACGAGAAGTACGCTGCAGAATATGCAGAGAAGAGACGTAACAAACAAGTTAAAAAGGAGGACTAAATCATGGCACAATCTGAAATCCGTTATCTCACACCGCCTACCGTTGACGTCAAGAAGAAGAAGTATTGCCGTTTCAAGAAGAGTGGCATTAAGTATATCGATTACAAGGATCCCGAGTTCCTCAAGAAGTTCCTCAACGAGCAGGGTAAGATTCTTCCCCGCCGCATCACCGGAACGTCCTTGAAGTTCCAGCGCCGCGTGGCTCAGGCTGTCAAGCGTGCTCGCCACCTCGCTCTGCTCCCCTTCGTAACTGACATGATGAAATAATTTAAAAGAGGAATAAGCACTATGGAAATCATTCTGAAAGAAGATGTGATCGGCTTGGGTTACAAGCACGACATCGTAAATGTGAAGTCCGGCTACGGCCGCAACTATCTTATTCCTTCTGGTAAAGGCGTTATCGCGTCCGAGAGCGCAAAGAAGGCTCTCGCAGAAGAGCTCAAGCAGAAGGCCAAGAAGCTCGAGAAGATCAAGAACGACGCTCAGTCCGTCGCTGACAAGCTCGCTGGCGTGGCTCTGACCATCGCTGCTAAGGTGAGCGCTCAGGGTACGATCTACGGCAGCGTAAACGCCGTGATGATCGCCGACGAGCTCCAGAAGCTCGGCTTCGATATCGACCGTAAGCTCATCACCATCAAGGACGTGAAGACTGTCGGCGAGCACAAGGCTACCGTGCGTCTGCACAAGGAAGTGAGCGTTGAAATTCCCGTCACCGTCGTTCCCGATGCTCCCATTGAGGCTCCCGTGGTCGAAGAGAAGCCCGTTGAGGCTCCCGTCGATGAGGCTCAGGCTCAGGAACTGGCCGACGAGCAGGAAGTGCTCGAGGCTATGGACGCTCCTGCCGAGGCATAAGAGAACGTTCTGTAATACAAAAGAGTATATAACGTTGGAGGTTGCAACTCATCAGGGTTGCAGCCTCTTTTCTTTGTTCTATAGCTTCAATAGTATCTATAGCTTCTATAGTTTCTATAGTTACTATAGCTTCAGTCTCTAAAGCTGGCATAAAAAAAGAGGTCTCACTCCCGTGAGACCTCTCCTTGTTTCCTGTTAATGTCCGTTGTGCGAACGGGTGATGCTTATTCAGCAACGACCTCAGCAGCAACCTCTTCAACAGCAGCAGCAGCGCTGTCAACAACTTCGAGAACGCTGTCAACAACTTCTTCTACAACTGCGGTGTCTGCGCAGCAAGCAGCGCTGTCACAAGCTTCTTCAGTAGTCTTGGTCTGACCGGTGCAAGCGGCGAAAGAGATAGCCATAGCGGCTACGAACATAAATGCAACCTTTTTCATTTTCTTTTTTGCTTTTTTAATTCTGTAAAACAATCATATGCTTCTTAAAACGGTGCAAAGGTACGGACTTTTTGAATACGTTGTTCTTTTTTTGCCAACTTTTTTTCAACTTTTTTTCAACTTTTTTTAGGGTTTTGCGTTAAACGTTTAATAATCAAACGTATGTCGAAATGTTAAAAATCTGCACTCTCTCGCCTTTTCGAAGGAAAAACACTACCTTTGTACCCGAAAAGCGAAATTAACACATGAAACAGGATTCTACCCTTCAGGGGAAATGTGCGGCTTATTTCACGTTGGGGTGCAAGCTCAACTTTGCCGAAACGGCTACCATCCAGCGCCAGCTCGAAGAAGCCGGGGTGCGGAAAGCGCGCAAAGGCGAGGTGGCGGATATCTGCATCGTCAATACTTGTAGCGTCACGGAAGTGGCCGATCACAAGTGCCGTCAGGCTATTCATAAGCTCGTCCGTCAAAATCCAGGTGCCCTGGTTGTCGTCATGGGCTGCTATGCGCAGCTCAAGCCCGCTGAGGTCGCTGCCATCCCCGGCGTCTCTTTTGTGCTCGGACAGAACGAGAAGGGAACGGTGGTGGAAAAGATTAAAGAAGAAGTGACAAATGAAGAAGTTAAAAGTGAAAAATTTATTTTACCTGACTCTTCGGTGAACTTAACCAATCCTGATGGTCATCCAGATTCTTCATTTGGCGGCGAAGCCGACATTTTTCACTCTTCACTCCCTTTTGTCCCCTCCTGTTCCTGCGGCGACCGTACGCGCTACTTCCTCAAGGTGCAGGACGGCTGCAACTATTTCTGCACCTATTGCACGATACCTTTTGCCCGCGGCCGCAGTCGCAACGGCTCGATAGCGTCGTTGGTGGCTCAGGCGCAGCAGGCCGCTGCCGAGGGTGGCAAGGAAATCGTCATCACGGGCGTAAATATCGGCGACTTCGGACGCACGACGGGCGAGAGTTTCCTTGATCTGTTGCGCGCTTTGGACGAGGTCGAGGGAATCGAGCGCTACCGTATCTCCAGCATCGAACCCAACCTGCTCACCGATGAGGTCCTGCAGTTCTGTGTGCAGAGCCGAGCCTTCATGCCTCATTTCCATATCCCCTTGCAGTCGGGCTCCGACGAAGTGCTGCGGCTGATGCATCGTCGTTATGATACCGCCTTATTTAATAATAAGGTCGCGCGCGTGCGCGAGTTGATGCCCGACGCCTTCATTGGCGTTGATGTCATCGTGGGTACTCGCGGCGAGACGGCGGCGCTGTTCGACGAGGCCGAGCGATTCATCGAGTCGCTGCCGATCTCCCAGCTCCATGTCTTCAGCTACAGCGAGCGTCCCGGCACGGCGGCGCTGCGCATTCCTCATGTCGTGCGACCCGAGGAGAAGCACGAGCGCAGCCAGCGTCTGCTGGCCATCAGCGACCGTAAGCTCCATGCCTTCTACAAGCAGTTCGTCGGTCAGACCCGTCCTGTCCTCCTCGAACACTCCCGCACGAAAGGCCTCTTCAACGGCTTTACCGACAATTACATCAAAGTAGAATATCGGGGCCACGGTTCCGACAACACGATCGTTCCGCTTCGCCTTGCAGGTTGGAATGAAAACCAAACAGCACTCATTGCCGAATGAAAACTGCCATCGTCATCCTCAACTGGAACGGCGCCTCGATGCTCCGTCGTTTCCTTCCCTCTGTACTTGCCAACACGCCTGCAGCGTTGGCTGACGTCATCGTCGCCGACAATGGTTCGTCCGACGACTCGCTGGCTATGCTTGCCACCGATTTCCCTGCCGTTGAGGTGATCCGTCTCGACCGCAACTACGGCTTTGCCGAAGGCTACAATCAGGCGCTCAGTCGGGTAGGGGAGGGCTATGACTGTTATCTTCTCCTAAACTCCGACGTCGAGACGCCCGAAGGCTGGCTACAGCCGATGGTCGATTACATGACAGCTCATCCCGAAGTCGCAGCCTGTCAGCCCAAGCTTCGTGCCGAGCACACGCCGACTCATTTCGAGTATGCCGGAGCGGCAGGCGGTTTCATCGACATGCTGGGCTATCCTTATTGTCGGGGTCGCATTTTCGACACCGTGGAAAAGGACGAGGGGCAGTACGACACGGTGGCCGATGTCTTCTGGGCTACAGGGGCTGCGCTGTTGATTCGCTCCGCGGTCTATTGGGCGGTCGGCGGCTTGGACGGCCGCTTCTTTGCCCATCAGGAAGAAATCGATCTCTGCTGGCGCCTCAGAGCCCGCGGCCATCGCATCGTTTGCGTTCCGCAAAGCGTTGTCTATCATGTCGGTGGCGGTACGCTGCCGAAGGAGAATCCGCGCAAGACGTTCTTGAATTTCCGCAACAACCTGCTGCTGTTGTACAAGAACCTTCCAGCGCGCCGTCTGCGCCGTGTCCTCTTCATCCGTTTCTGGCTCGATGCCCTGGCCTCCCTCGTCTTCCTCATGAAGGGCGAAGGTGCCAGCTTCTGTGCCGTGTGGCAGGGGCGCCGTGCTTTCCGACAAATGAAACCGGACTTCAAATCCGACCGCGCTGCCAATCTCGCTGCCACGACGCTCGATCCCATCCCCGAACAGCGACCGGGCTGCTTGCTCGTCGCCTACTACCTGAAACGCCGGAAGACCTTCGGAAACCTGTAGTCGTCGTTTGTCAAACGCCGTTTTACTAACAATTCCGTGATTTTTTAGTAACTTTTTCGTGTTTTGTTACAAGGGGTTCGAATTATTTCATTATATTTGCGGCAAAATCAATGATTATTTGCCACTTTTGTATATGAAAACCTTCGTTTCACCCTTTAATGCGCTGATACGTTCAAGATACACTTTCGCCCTGTTGCTCTTCTTTGTCAGTGGCTTAGCGACTATGGCGCAACCCCGCAGCGAGACTGCCGCCGCGGCGCTGGCGGCTCAGTTCCTGCAAGTGCAGAAGGGCGGCACAGCTTGTCCGCAGATGCGTTTAGTAGCGCGTCAGCGCGTCAGCCAGCAGATTCGCCGCACCATAGAGCGTCCTCTCGAAGGTTTTGCGTTGCAGCCGGGCTTCTATGTCTTCAACGAAGAGGCGGGTCATGGCTTTGTCATCGTTGGGGCCGACGCCCGTCAGGAAGATATTCTGGCCTATGCCCTTGAGGGTTCTTTCGATGCCGATGATATCCCCTGCGGCATGGCATTGTTGCTCGAACAGTATAACCATGAGTTTCAGAGTGTTCAGTCGCAGGTGGCTTCGCTCCATGCTCCTCGTCGCATACAGACAACTCCCGTGACGCCGATCATCAAGGCCAAGTGGGGGCAGAACGAACCTTTCAACAACTACTGCCCCATGGACCCCGCCACGAACAAGCGTTGTGTCACAGGTTGTGTCGCTACGGCGATGGCGCAGGTGATGTACCACTATCGTTATCCGTCGAGCCCTGCCGATAGCGTGGTGAACTATGTCTCTCAACAGAATGAGCAGAAGATAGGCATCACTAAACGCCTGTCGTCCCTGGCCCTGAAGTGGTCGGAAATGATCCCTGTTTACGAAAGCGGCAACTACACAACGTCTCAGGGTAATGCCGTAGCCTCATTGATGTACGCTGCCGGTCTGTCGGTTCACATGAGTTACGGCAGCAAAGAATCATCGTCGTTCTGCAGTGACGAGGCCTATGCGCTCATCAATTTCTTCGGCTACAACCCCAACTTGAAGTATCTCAAGAAGAACTACTACCCCGATGCGACCTGGATGGAACTCATCCAAAAGGAACTGTCAGCCGGTCGGCCCATTCTCTATGGAGGATTCGGTCCGGAGGACAACGAGGGCAAGCGTGCTGGACATGCTTTCATCCTCGACGGCATTGACGGCAGTGGGCGCTGCCATTTCAATTGGGGATGGAGCGGCAACTATCAGACCTCGGGCTCGTCGTACATCTATTTTTCCCTGACATCTTTAAAACCTGGCTCCCACAACTACACCTACAATCAGGAGATGGTCATCGGAATCAGCACCCAGAAGATGGGTTCGCACGAAATGGTGTTCTACGCCGAAGAGTTCGACATCGAAGGTTGGCAACAGGGCTTCAACGTCGGCGACGTGGCCGTATTCTCTTGCCCTGCGCATTGTTACGATGCCTATTCCAATACGTTCCACACGCCTATTCCCTGCTATCTGACGTTTGGCATGAAGAATGCCAACAACCTTGACGGCAAGCTGACTCTGCTCAATGATCTCATCGACGAAGACTACCGATTGTTTAGGAACGGCTGGGGACCCAATAGCTTCAAGCGGAAGGTCACTTTTGATGCGGCACGTTTCAAGGAAGGCGAGAGCTATTATCTCTATCCGGCTGTGCTCAATGCCCAAGCAAGCACTTGGTATAACATTCATACGCGAGGCGGCCAGTCCGACTACTATGTAGCACGTGTCAAGAATGGCAAGATCTATCTTGGTCAGGGCGCTGTGCCATCACTGCCCAACGAAGGACCGAATATCTCCTTCGTCTCGCAGACCAGTTCCAACTCTAATCTCTCTAAGATGAAGGCCGGCGATCGCATCTATCTCAACGTCGTGTTCAAGAACGCCGGCAGTACAGTCACCACCGATACGCGCGTTCGCATCTTCAATGCTGGCCTTCAGGGTATTTCCTACACGGCAGGCGTGTCGCATGAGTTCAAGGGAGGCGGCACCCAAACTTCCGTTGACATGACCTGTACGCTGCCGGAAATGGCCGACGGCGACTACTACGCCACCATTCAGTACTATCGCTCGTGGACCGACGAGCAGACGTGGATCTACAACAAAACATTCCTCGTTCCTTTCACGGTCGCCAACGGTTCCGGCTCCTCAACGGAGATGAGCGTGGCGACTTCAGCCGCAGGTTATGCCACTTTCTACGATTCCTCGACATCGTACTTGCTGCCTTCAGGCCTCACGGCCTACGTCGTCTCGGCCGCTTCCGGCGGTTCGCTCACCTACACTTCCATCGCCAGCGGTTCGCAATCGGGTGTTATTCCCAAGGGCGTAGCTGTGATGCTCAAGGGCACCGGCTCCACGACCTATAAGCTCCAGAGCACCAACGCCTCCGCTTCCTACACTGGCGCCAATCTCCTTCGCGGCAGCGATGTTTCGACGACGACCTCAGCCTCGGGCTCAGGCTACCTCTTCTATAAGCTTTCGTACGGTCACTCAGGCTCAGCCTATAGCGATGTCTTCGGTTGGTATTGGGGTGCAGCCAACGGTGGCGCCTTCACCATCCCGGGACATAAAGCGTGGCTCGCCTTGAAGGAGAGCACGACACGCGCCGACTTCTTCTCGCTCGACGGCTCCGACGGGGCGACAGGCATCGAGGATTTGGACAATGGCCAGTGGATGATGGAGGATGCCGAGATCTACAACCTTGGCGGGCAGCGACTGAGCAAGCCACGAAGAGGCGTTAATATCATCAACGGTAAAAAAGTTCTTGTAAAATGAAGCTACGCAGACATCATATCTTTCTCATTGTAGCGGCCTTATCGCTACTATGCTCCTGCACCGGACTTGAGGGGCTGCTGTTGGATGATCTGGACCTGACCAACAACTTCACCACGACTTCGCAAAGCGTCTCGTTCAGTGCCGATCAGCAGACGAAGAACGTGAAGCTCACGGATCTTAAGGCCGCCATAGATCAAGTCGAGGAAAGCAGCAGCTGGATCACTGTCACGCCCCAGTCCTACAGCTCGGGGTCTCCGTCGGTCATCATCACCGTGACGGCCAATTCCCTCGCGTCGTCCCGCTCTGCCACCGTCACCATCACCGACACGAACAAGAACCGTGTCAATCTGACGGTCAGCCAGGAAGGAATCTCCAACAAGATCAATGATATTCATAACGGCACCACCGACCGACCGGCTTATGCCCCGCGCCGTTAGCCATCTCTCATACTTCATCCTTAATCCCCCATTCTTCATCATGTCTTCTCGTAGTATCTTTTCCCATCGCTGGCTGACGCGCTTGTTCTCAGCCATCATCGCCGTCGCCTTCGTGGCCTGCACTCCTGGCGATCTCCTTGATGTTTTACTCGACGACGAGGAAAAGACGGAATACACCATTTCCGTCAGTCCTAATGGAACGGTTTCCTTCCCTGCTGAGGGAGGCTCTGTGGAGTTCCGTGTCACGACCAATGGCAAACGCTACGGGCGGAGGTTCGATGCCAATTGGTTGACCGCCACGTTCGACAAAAGCAAGAGCTACAACAGTATTGTTTTCACCGCCGAAGCTAATGGCACAGGGCAGGAACGCTCTGTCGTTGTCACCTTCTATGCCCAAGAAGAGGAGGACGGCAAGTACGTTGCTGAGGAGAAAGTGACGCTGGTTCAGCCGGCCGAATCGGGAGAACTCGCCACGACAAAGCTCACGGGAACAGTAGATTTCGGCGGAAGCGTTGACGCCAGCACCTGCACCGTGATGACCATGCTCGACGAGCAGCCCGTCTCTGCCAGCAGCAGCTTCACTGCCAATGCCTTCGACAGTCGTTCGTTACCTCAGCCGCTATTGGTATGCAATTCTAAGGGTGATGTGGTGATGATGTCACGTGCGCCTTACGCCAGTGGCGACCATCCTGAGATCAACGCTCACACCACAGCGCTGGCTCTGGCTACTATGTTCCCGCTCTTCGCACCGGTCAAGGGCGCTGATGAGTTTAAGACCATGACCGCGATGTTCACTAAGGCCTCGAAGTGGACTGCTTTCGAGAGCGAGGTGACGAAGCTTGTGCGCGCCAATAAACCCATTTGGAGCGCCAATAACACCTCAATGATCAACGCCCTCGATGCGCTCTTTGACGAAATCTGTGTGCCGAGGTCTGTCTATCCATTGACACGTGCCGACCAGCCGCAGGTCTATGGAGGAGATGCCGAGCGACCTTTCAAGATGGAAATCTCGGGTCACAAAGTGAAGTTCTTCAGCTATTCACTCACGCCGATGTACGAGGGCAAGCTCTTCCACACTCTCGAAATGAATGAGCCTGTGGCGACGTTGGATATCCCTGCTGGCAACGACTATGGCGTGACTGATCTCGCCCTCCGTTGGGGACAGTTTACGTGGGCTGAGGCTGCAACCTTCGATTTCGACACACTGCCCGAAAGCGCGGGCGAGGGAGAGTTCCTGTTCCATTTCTCCAGGATGACGAGCCGTGCACAAACAGATTTTGTGGTAAACCTCTTCTGTAATATGCTTGACATCATTGGAGCTGGGGTCGGCTCAATAGGTACTGCAACGTTGAAGCGTGCTGTGCAGAAGTATATCGTGCAGCGAGGCGCTGCTCTGACACAGCTCATCATGAGCGGCAAGTGGACAAAGATGGAACTGGCAGAGGCTTTTTATGCCGCCATACTGGACTTCTTCTCGTCGAAAGAGTTCGTGGAGCTTTGTGGCATTGCCGCAGGAAGTGCGGGACTGGCAGTCGTCAAAAAGCTATCGCCGATCACCACGGTGTATTGTATCATTCGTGGATCAGGTAATACACTCTTACGAACTCACTTCCGTCTCTCAATGCCAGAAACAGTGGACTTCCCGATCTGCTTTAAGGTCGCTTTCCCGCTCAGCACCTGCGAATACGTCAAGCTGGAGGTTGTCTCTGGCAACAATCAGCAAGGCCATTCCGGTGAATATCTCGAAGATCCTATCCGCATTCGTGTCAACACCGACGGCATCACCTATCCGGCCTCGTCCTACTATCTGCGCTTCAGCGTCGATGACGGCAGTGGTGGCGAGCCTTTGGACGAGCAGGTGTTCACCGTGGACCTCGAGGGCGAGACCTTCTGGCGTCTTGGCACGAAGGAGCGTGTCCAGCACCTCATGGTCGATGCCATCGACTTCGCCACAGGGGCTATCGTCTCTGAGACATCTCTCATCCTTCAGGCCATAGCCACCGACCTCACCGAGGTCGAGAAAAAAAGCATCCCCGACCGCTTCCAGGGCAAATGGGTGCAGAAACCTGGAACCTATACTGGCAGCCCCATCAAGATGGACATCCACAAATACAAGGCCAGCTATCACGACCCTCAGAACGCGTACCTCGACTTCAACAGCCTCGACGTGTGGTATGCTCCTGACGTCACCACCGATGCCGGCCTCTACGATGTCATCTACTTCGACGAATTCGATCCCACCACGAATTACTACGAGGAGTTCCTGCGCGGCGTTCGTGGCGGCGACACAGAGCTCTACGTATCCGATGGCTACGGCCCCGCAGGCTACTGCGTCTTCGTACCCGACGACGGAGCCAGTGTATCCCCTTCCGAGATGACCTTCGATGCCGACGGCGGAACTCAGAACGCCAAGGTCACCGCCACAGGCTACAAGAAGTTTGGCATCAGCGTGGATGACAGCTATAGTGACTGGCTTTCGGCCAAGACGTCCTCAGGCGGAAACATAGCCGTTACGGCTAAACCTAACATCGATGCGAGCAAGCGAATAGGTTATGTCAAATGGTGGGTCTCCAAGTCCGATACGCCTACTGATGCTGACAAAGAGTGGGGCTCCCCTATCCGTGTTACTCAGGAGCCGGGCAACGGCAACGATATCACCGTTTCGGGCGGCTCCTTGAAAATGACGCTCAAGCTCCAGGAGCAGATGGACAATAACGGAGGTTCTATTAACATTGAGCGCTCCATAACCTGCAACAGCCTTGACTTCCTCCAGCAGTCGGGAACTAGCGTCAGCATCTCAGGCTCGCAGAGCACCAATACCGACCGTCAAAGCTTCTCCTGCACCATCACAGGCATCACTGGCGACTGCTCCTCCACGAAAGCTACTGGAGCCAGCTATGGTCGTACTTACCAGGCCAGTAACGGCAATTCTTACGGCGACGCCTCAGTCTCGTTTGCCGACCTTTCATTGGTCAGCAAGTCTGTGGGCTCGACTTCTGCACGCTTCGTCTATCGCGGCTCGGGCAGTAACCTCGTCACCTCTTTCTCCAAGTCAGGTACAGACAGTTATGGCGTCGAACATATCTACCGCTGTCTCTCTGATGCTTCCAACCAAATTGAGGTGGAAGTCAACCTGAAGATAACCAAGACACGGGCCTCATCAGCACCTGCTCGTCGCAACGAACAGCCTGCGCAGGCTTGGAGTCCTTCCGAGATGGATGATTTGTGAGAGTAGTCAACCTGATGGACCTTCCTACCGCCGGCTCATATTTGCAACCGAATAGATGAACTAATTTGTTGAAAAGCTTAACATTATATACCTAAGACTATGAAACCTTTCTATCGCATCCTATCCTTTTCAGCCCTATTGGCTTTCGCGCTCAGCTTCTCCTCCTGCGACCCTCTCGACCTCATCGACGTACTCGATGATGACGATGAAGAGACGCCCGTAACGCCGTCGAACCCTGAAACGCCGACGGACAAGAACACGGTCACCGTGACGCCCAATGGCTCCAAAGTCACGCGCGGCGACTTCAGCATCAACTTCCCCAGCGGCACGTTCACGAAGGATGTCCAGGTGACGGTGACGAACGTTACGGCGGGCGATGTCTATGGCGACCTCGAAGTATCGAAGTTCTACAAGGTCAAAATGCCCGTGACAACCAACAAGAGTTCCACTATTCGCATCAAGAGCGAAAAGCTCGATGACGACGTGGTGTTCATACGCCGTGTCGAGAGTTGGGCTCGGTCGGCAGGTAAGACGGTGGAAATCGGCAATGTCCTTGAGGCAACCTACGTCGATGGCGAGTACAAGGTTACGCTGCCTATCTACGACAATGGAGAAGAGACGGAACGGGCAGAATTCACGATTGGTCTGGCTCATCCCGTCAAGCTTGACGAGACCCGGGCAGGCGCGACGACGCGCAGTAGTGAGACGGCTGTGGCTGAGGGCCAGGTCAAGGATGTTAAATGGAAAGTCTATATTGACCCGAAAGCCAAGAAGGTTACGAATAGCTGGAAAGTGCTGACCACGGATGAAATCGCCAAGGTGAACGGTTATATCAAGGAAGCTATCACGAAGATTATGAATCTTGGTTTTGAGCTCCGCGACAAGAATCGTGTAATCCCTTACTATTATGTCTCTGACAATACCAAATGGGGCTATTTCAGTCAGGGGTATTTAAGCGACAAGGACAGTTGGATAGGTATTTCAATAGAGCATCTTATTGGCCAACCCAATGAAAGCACAGCCCCGAGAAGTACTTTGATCCATGAGACCTTCCACTATTTTCAGTCGGACTATGACCCGCGCGGCGCCTATACGAAGAAGGGCGGCTTTGCTGGCACTGGCGTCGATAACGAAAATATCCTCTATGAGATGGGCGCCGTGTGGATGGAGCAGTGGATGCGCAACGGCCAGCTGGACGCGTCATTCGTCAAGCAGGAATTCGACGATGTTTTCAAGGGCGACCACTTAGGCTTCGGGCTTGAGGAGCAGCGATGGGGGTTGGGCAAACATGATAGCAACCAGAAGCAAGGTTACATTATGGGACCCTACCTGTATTATCTAACGACCGAATGGGGAGATATCTTTCTCAAAAAAGACATTCTCAATCTCCATCTGCTTTGGCGTGAGAAATGGAAGTCTAAGACCTATAATTCATATTACATCTTCTACGAATGGGTGAAGAAGCAGCACGATGTTTATTTGCTTGACTTCACTGACATAGACAACTATTACCTAAAGCTGTTTAAGGGCGAGTTGGTGAAAGGCTTCGAGATTGGTAATTTGAATTCTTTCGCAGAAAACGATAATGTCGTCAATCACACGTCCACCAAGAAGAAGTTCGATTTCACAGGAATGTGTTATCCCTATGGCTGCGGAGCTCAGAAGGTTATCTTGCATGGTTTCAACAACAAGCCTATAACAGATAAGGAAATCGTCATCAAGCAGATGAACAGTGGTGTCCAGACCTATCTGATATGGTGGGACGGTATCAACAATGATAAATACCATTGTGTCATGAAAGACGGCAAGCCGTTGGCTACTGTTAAGGGAGATTCCATTGTCATCTCTGGCGCGGAACTTGAAGCCTTCCGTCGCGATGAAGGTTCTTTCTTTTTCAATTTCTATCTCCTCACTACCAATACCTCCAACGCCATTCACAGCACGACCATCAACCCCTATCACGCTACCTTCGAGCTGAGGGACGGCTCCGGCACGGTCACGCCTAAGGAACTCTCCTTCCCTGCCGAGGGCGGTACACAAAAACTGAAGGTCACGGCTTCTGGCTTTACTCGTTTCGGCTTTCAGATCAACTCCGAGTACTCGTCGTGGCTATCGGGAAAGACCTCGCCGGGCGGTATCGTAGAGGTGACGGCTCAACCCAATACCTCCAGCTCGGTGCGCACGGGCTACGTCAAGATCTATCTCACCAATGAGCAGAACCCCACCGAGGAACAAAAGACCTTTCTTCCACCTATCAAGGTGACGCAGGAAGCAGGCGAGGAAGAAGCGGAAATCATCGTAACGGGATTAGGTAATTCGTATGATTGGTCAGCATGGTTCGCAACGCGACTCTGTATGCAAAAGTCAACTGAAGACCATTCGTTTAACTATGTTGAAAGAGTCATCTTTGATGCAAGCAAATCGTCTTTCGAACAATCAGGCGACAAGCTCCATGTAACAGCCGTAAATGACGACCCGTACAATTCGATGGGTGCAGTATTCACTATTTCTTTTGACATCATCAATTTGAAGGGTGATCTAAGTAATCTCAAAGTGACAAATTTCAAATACACTGATTCATGGTCGCTTACGCATAAGCAAATAGAACTCACCTTCACTATAGATGATTTCCCGATTGAACGTTTTAATCCCATGTCTTCTGTCTCAGGTTATGCCTTTATAAGTTGCGATGCTCAGAACGTTTCCTCTTTCTCTTACGTCATTAAGGATGACTACGTGGATGACATTACACACACACTGATCCCCGATCCCGAAGACTATATCTCTATTAATATATATTTCCGATACACTAGTCGCGCCTCCTCCGCTCCCCGCCGTCCCGCTCCGCTCCTCCTTCCCCAGACCGGAAGCGATCATGGCCAGGCCGATCTGGAATAGTCTTTTTTTCGCCACAGATTACACAGATTTAACAGATTATAGCCCAGAGACAGATAAATCCGATTAATCTGTTTAATCTGTAGCGGATTATAAGGGCTTGAGAAACGATAATGATTAAGCCTATGAATAATATGAATATGAAACAGTTAAGACGGGTGACGCGCGCGTTGGTCGCGCTCATCCTTTGTGCCGTGAGTTTACCCTCGATGGCACAAAGCGATTCGCCCAAGTTGGTGGTATGGCAGAAGAATGGGGATAAGGTTGTCTTCGACCTCGACAAGCTACCTGAGACTACGTTCGGCGGCGGCGTGCTGACCATCAAGACGACAACGGCCACGGTGGCTTACCAACTTTCCAACATCCTGCGCTACACCTATGAGAACGTGAAGGAGACGGGGGTAGAGTTGCAGCCTGCCGACCGTTCCATCAAGATCAACGAGCGTGGCGATGAGGTCGTCTTCCGTAACCTGAAGCCCGGCTCTGTAGTGACCCTTTATGACCTTCGCGGCCAGCTTCTCGAGCAACGCAAGGCCGAGAGCCTGAGCCCGCTGACCATCTCCGTCCAGAACCGCCCTGGCGGCGTTTATATCGTGAAGTCAGACAACGAAACCATTAAACTGATGAAGCCATGAAGACATTGACAATGAGCGGCATCCAAAAGTGGTTCGCACTCCTCGCCGCGGCGTTCATCGCCTCTTCGGCGCTGGCACAGTCAGACACCGATGCTTTCTATATCTATCAGAACGACGGCCATTTTGACGGCTTCTTCTACGACCAGGTTCAGAAGATCTCGTATTCGCGCCTGGACACGGCAGGCGTGGAATGGGACGACTTCGTTTCGCAGGAAATCGTCACCGAAGACTCCACCTATCGCATTATGCTCTCGGCCATCGACTCGGTGAGCTTCGTGCAGCCCGAGATACGCTTCAACCCCAAAATGCGTATGCTCGACAACGACGGCACAGCGCCTTACGTCCTCAGAGCCGAAGGGATGATACTGGTACTCAAAGGCAGTACGCCTGTGAGCCTGCAGCCCAAGCCCGGCGATGTGATAGCCTGCGTTCATGTGCCCGGTCAGGATGGTCCTTTTGTGGGAAAAGTCGTCACTACCTACGCGTTCGATGACCAGCTCTGCATCGCCTGCGATAAGGTCACCGAGCTGAAGGACATCTTCGAACAATTTATCACCGTCGAGGAAGTGGTCAGTAGCGACAATCTTCAGCACGCGCGACGGCGCATAGCAGGTATAGGGCCTCGGCGTGCCGAGGGCAACTGGAATGGTGAACTGTTCCAGATGAACGTCGATTTGACGGACAGTTACGCCCTCAGTGATGCATGGACCGTAAATTTCAACCTCCACGCCGGCTTTGCGATGAAGGCACAGGTAGTGTATAATATCTCGTGGACGAAGTTTTACCTCAAGATGTTGCTTGAGGAGCGTGCTGAATTAGGCTTCAAAACCACCATCGACGGCCAGATTTGTGCGTATGACAACGTCTTGGAACAAGGAGCTGTCGCTAAAGTGCTTTTGGCGATGTCCCGTCTGCATTTCCCTGCTCAGTTCCCTTTGTTGTATATTGACGTAACTCCCAAGCCATTCGTCCGAGGTGAGGCTCACTTCAATATTGGCCTTAATTTGGGCGTCTCATCACGCATCTTCCAGCAATCGTTCCTCATTTCGAGCGAGCCTCCCTATTTCGATTTCCACCTTATCTCGCCCAATCGTTCTGAATGGTTGAAACCTTCGCTCTCCCTCACGGCAGAACTCAATGGTATGGTGCAGGCAGGTGTGAAGTATCCTTTTGTCCTTGCCAACGAGGACTTTCTGGATAAGATCTTTAAATGGAACATAGGCAATAAGCTCTATACAGGACCCAAGCTCACGGGGGCAATTTCCCTCGACGTTATCAAGGCAGTTAGCGGCAGCGGTGTTTATGAAGCATTCAAGGACACGAAGCTCAATGCCTACATGTACAGCTTTGACAACGAATTGACTTTCAAGATGAAAGGGCTTTTCGGCAAGACTGTGAAACGTACTTACGCCCGTTCGCTGCCCATGGGAGCTTTTGAGCTGGGCGCTTTCCCGCAGTTTGACAACGTCAAATATGAGCTCAAGGGCGAGCAGGAACGTGACCTCCATGCTTCCATGGAAGTCAACGGAGAAGTCTTTCTGCCTCAGTACCTTGGCTTTGCCCTTTACGACCGCAAGGGCAAGATGTTGCAGCAGAAGATCCGCGACGAGCGGTACCTTATCAACACCTTCAATAAGGTGGAGGCTGATTTCAAGAACCTCGCCAACGGCGCTTATATCGTGCGACCCTTCACCCGTGTGCTTGGTATGGATGTGCCAATCTATTCCGAGGAGAAGAAGTTCGAGATCAACGTCCCGCTGCTGAAGCTGAATCCCTCTGTGCTCAAGGTCGACGAGGAGGGCGGCAGTTTTAGCGTAGATGTCGACGGCGGCCTCGGTGGCGAGCTGACCTACTATTGTGAGCAGGGCTGGATTCATCTCGATCCCCAGTCACGACTGACGAGCATCAATGTCAACGTTGACCCTAACGGCACGTTCCGCTACCGCGAGGGCAAGGTCATTGTCTACGAGCGCATTAGTGACGTGGAAGAACTCACCGATACACTCGTCGTGAAACAGTATTCCGGTATCTCCCTCGAGAAGGAGGAGCTGGAGTTCAACGATGACGGCGGCACGGAAATCGTCCGCGTGATGACGCTCCTCGACGGCGTACAATGTACGGTTCGCGACAATACCGACCCGCATACCGACTGGCTCAACGTGTCGCTCGGCGGCGAGGCGCTCACCATCACGGCGACTGCCAACACCTCATCCGAACGCTCGGCAACGGTCGTGCTGTCGGCTTTCAACAAAACGGGCGACGGAATCGTAGCTACCTGCCTGAAAGTGACGCAGAAATCGCTGCTGGTCGTTCCTTCGGACACGATCTCCTTCAAGGCTGACGGAGGCGTTTACACGATGACGGTCACCAATGCCCTGCCGCAGCTCACCGTCACGAAAGAGGCCAGCTGGCTTGGAGCCTCAGCCCTCAACAACACCACATTCTGGGTGCAAGCGAAGAAGAACTACCGCACAGCGCGTGAGGCTCCCATCGTCATCACCGCTACCGACGGCTCCAAGTCGGTCTCGAGGACCCTTATCGTCAAGCAGGAAGCCGCCCCCGAGTCGGAATGGCCCTACATACGCGTCTCTAACCGCAGCGTCACCATACCTGCTGCAGGCGGTGAACAGGCTGTTGAGGTGCAAACGAATATGGCTGATGTGGGTATTGACATTCAAAGCGAAGACGGCTACTGGCTCGGCGTTACATACGACGCGGAGGCAGAGAAGTGTAAGTTCGAAGCCAACCGTAACACGACTGGTCGCAAGCGGAGTGCCACCGTCACGCTCACCGTCGTCAACAGCGAATACGAGGACTATGAGGAAATCACCGTCACGCAGGATCCCTATCAGGATATCGTCACATACGATGGCATAGCAGTCACGCTTCGTTGGAGGGGCGATGCCTATAGTGAGATCTATGACGAGGGAGCCAGTCACCAGACTTGGCCCTTAGACAGGGGCGTTTATGGCACTGGTCCCTCAGGCGTAGGTGGCTCTTCAATCACCTCTAAGGGCAACGATCCTGCTGTGGGAATATGGGAAGCTCATTTCTACACCGTGAACGGCCTGATGTACGGCAGCTTCAAGTGGCAAAACTATTACGGCGATGAGGGCTTGGAAGTGAGCATCAACGGAGCGCCCGTCGGACAGTCTGGTCCCTTGAAGCACGGTGGCGCCTATCGCGGCGATGTGCACTGGTTAGGTGATGCTTGCCGCTGCCTGCCGCCCGTCGGTCAATGGGGGCACTCGGTCGTCGATGGCACCAACTCTGGCTTCGTTGGTTATTTCGACAAATGGCATATCGAATTGGATCAATATGGAAATAAAACCGGCGTTCATCATGACTACTATTCGACTTACCCCGTCGAGGTCGATGTCTTCCTGCGCCGACCCGAACAAGGCGGCGATCTGCCCTACGGTCATCCTGACGCGCCGTAAATAGCGGTGATGTAAAAAACACACCTATGTCTGTGTGACTTTACGGTTTAGGAACAAACTCACCAGCGAGTCCGCTCGCTGGTGAGTATATAGATGATGAGAAGGCTTTGATGTTCTTCGCCTGTCAAGGTGAGTCGGCATTTTTATTGATATGAGGGTTTTTAGCGCTCTTTTTTGGTCAATCAAAAGAAAATACGTATCTTTGCACCCGCATAACGCAAATTGTCAATTTGTAAATCGTAAATATATTTATGGCTTTGAAAATCGTTGTGCTGGCCAAGCAAGTGCCAGACACCCGTAATGTGGGCAAGGATGCGATGACCGCCGAAGGCACTGTCAACCGCTCTGCGTTGCCCGCAATTTTTAATCCCGAAGACCTCAACGCCCTCGAACAGGCACTGCGTCTGAAGGAACAGAACCCCGGCGCCACGGTGGGCGTACTCGCGATGGGCCCTCCACGTGCCGGCGCGATTATCCGTCAGGGTTTGGACCGCGGCGCTGACACAGGTTGGTT